>Ga0100401_1000021_pt1 | contig 113387 bp, 110 predicted proteins | sample CryGeymeta201525_FD_80421 | JGI IMG/M metagenome (GOLD analysis project Ga0100401, IMG submission 80421) | Groundwater microbial communities from Crystal Geyser aquifers in Utah, USA - Crystal Geyser metaG 2015-25 | ecosystem: Environmental > Aquatic > Deep subsurface > Groundwater | place... | reverse complement strand
GAACCGCGCCTTAAAACCGCGCCAACCCACCCGACCGAAAGAGGCCGCCATGCCCAGCACCCGCACAGAAACCGACAGCTTTGGCCCGCTTGAAGTGCCATCCGACAAATACTGGGGTGCGCAAACCCAGCGCAGCCTCCTGAACTTTCCAATCGGTTGGGAAAAACAGCCCATCGCCATTGTCCGCGCCCTTGGCGTCATCAAACAAGCCTGCGCCGTGGCGAACAAGGCTTCGGGCAAGTTGGACGGCACCATCGCCGATGCCGTGATCCAGGCCGCCTCGGAAGTGGTGGCGGGCAAGTTTGACGACAATTTTCCGCTGGTCGTCTGGCAAACCGGCAGTGGCACGCAAAGCAACATGAATGCCAACGAGGTGATTTCGAACCGCGCAATCGAATTGTTGGGCGGCGTCATCGGATCGAAAAACCCGGTGCACCCGAACGATCACGTCAACATGGGCCAGTCATCGAACGACACCTTCCCAACCGCGATGCACATCGCCGTCGCGACAACCGCGCGCGATGTCACCCTGCCGGGGCTGGAGAAACTGCACGCCGCGCTTGAGGCGAAGGTGGCGGAGTTCGACGACATCATCAAGATCGGCCGCACGCATACGATGGACGCCACGCCGCTGACCCTGGGTCAGGAATTTTCCGGCTATGCCCATCAGGCGAAAATGGCGATCAAACGGGTCAAGGCCGCCCTGCCCCATATTTACGAACTGGCCCAGGGCGGCACCGCCGTGGGCACCGGGCTGTCCACCGTCAAGGGGTGGGACACCACCGTGGCGGCCAACATGGCCGAGATCACCGGCCTGCCCTTCGTCACCGCCCCCAACAAGTTCGAGGCGCTGGCCGCCCATGACGCCCTTGTGGAAATGTCCGGCGCGCTGAAAACCGTCGCCGCGTCGCTGTTCAAGATCGCAAATGACATCCGCCTGCTGGGGTCTGGCCCGCGCTGTGGTCTGGGCGAGTTGATGCTGCCGGAAAACGAACCGGGCAGCTCGATCATGCCGGGCAAGGTGAACCCCACCCAATGCGAGGCGCTGACCCAGGTCTGCGCCCATGTCTTCGGCAATGACGCCGCCGTCGGCTTTGCCGGCTCGCAGGGGCATTTCGAACTGAACGTGTACAAACCAATGATGGCCTATAACGTCCTGCAATCCATGCAGCTTTTGGGCGATGCGGCGGGTGCTTTCACCGACAACTGTGTCGTCGGTATCCGCGCCAACCGCGAAAACATCGCCCGCATCATGAACGAATCGCTGATGCTGGTTACGGCGCTGGCCCCGACCATCGGGTATGACAACGCCACAACCGTCGCCAAGACCGCCCACAAGAACGGCACCACCCTGAAACAAGAGGCAATCGCGCTGGGCTTTGTCGATGCCGAAACCTTTGACCGGGTGGTGCGGCCGGAACAGATGCTCGGGCCGAAATGACCGCACCGATCAATCTGAACCGTGCCCGCAAGGAAAAACAGCGCGCCGAACAGCGCCGCGTTGCCGACGCCAACGCCGCCAAGTTCGGGCAAAGCAAGGCGCAGAAAACCCTGTCCGCCACCCGCAACGCCCGTGCGGCACGGGCGCTGGACCAGCACAGGCTGGATCAGGAATGACGGATCGCCCGCGCAAACATTCCCTGACGTTGCGCGGGCACCGCACCTCGGTTTCACTAGAGGATGATTTCTGGGCCGGGTTCCGCGCCTTGGCCCGTGCCCGTGGGCAGGCGCTCAACGATCTGGCCGCCGAGATCGACGCCGCCCGCGCCCCCGAAACCGGCCTGGCCACCGCGATCCGGCTGTTTGTCTATCGCGCGGCGCGCAATGGCACGCAACAAGACTGATTGCAGGTCAATCCAGCGAGGTAACCCATAGGATCGTCGCGTCTTCCTGGCTGGTCGAAATCACATTGTGGCCCATGGTCGCATCATAATAGGCGCTGTCGCCCCGGCGCATCTCGACGGGTTCATAGAATTCGCTGCACAGCCGGATCGTGCCGGTCAGCACATACAGGAATTCTTCGCCGTCATGGCGCACCCAGCCGTCGAATTCCTCAAGGGTGCGGGCGCGAATCGTGGCGCGATAGGGCAGCATCCGCTTTTTCGTCAACGCGCCCGCCAAAAGTTCGTGTTCATAGGTCGCCGTCGCCTGGGCCGCGCCCTGACCGCTCAACGTGACGGTCATGCGGCCGTTCACCTTTTCCGCACGCGGCGGGGTGAACAGTTGCGGAACCGAAATTTCCAGCCCATGCGCCAGCTTTTTCAGCGCGTCATAGGTAGGCGACATCTGGCCGTTCTCGATTTTCGACAGGGTTGACCGGGCCAGCCCGGCCTGTTTTGCCGCCTGTTCCAGCGTCCAGTCGCGGGCACGGCGCAGGTCACGCACCCGCGCCCCCAGATCGACAGGCAGCGGCACTTCGCGGCTGCCATCGTGGCGGGCAAGACGGATCAGGGTGGGTTCAGGTTCGCTCATGTCGGGCGATATAGTCCGGTCTGCAAGTCCGGGCAATGGCCACCGCTTGCCATTGCCCGGCGGCAGGGCTAGCCATGGCCCATGCAAACCGCCTGCCCTTCCCCGTTCAACCTGACCGCCCATGTTCTGGCCCGGGCCAATGCCATGGGGGACAAGCCGGCGCTGTGCGTGTTGCACCGCGATCATGCCGAAACGCTCAGCTTTGCCGCGTTGAAAGCGGCGGTTCTGGGCACGGCGACCGGGCTGTTGGCCCTTGGCCTTGCGCCCGGAGACCGGGTTTTGATGCGGCTGGGCAATACGGTGGATTTTCCGATTCTCTATCTGGCCGCGCTGGCCGTCGATCTGGTGCCGGTGCCCACTTCGGCGCAGCTGACAGTGCCCGAGATCACCGCGATGGCGGCGCTGATCCGCCCGGAGCTGATTGTGGCGGCGCCCGGTGTTGCGCTGCCTGAACCGGCGGGGCGCAGTCTGACGCTGGACGCGCTGCGCGCTTTGCGGGACTATCCGCCCGCCGCATATGCGATGGGTGATCCGAACCGGCCCGGCTATATCGTGTTTTCCTCGGGCACCTCCGGCAGGGCGCGCGGCGTCGTCCATGCACATCGCGCGATCTGGGCGCGGCGCTCGATGATCGACGGATGGTACGGGCTGCGTGCGGATGACCGGCTGCTGCACGCCGGTGCCTTCAACTGGACCTATACCCTGGGCACCGGGCTGATGGATCCATGGGCCACGGGCGCCACGGCGCTGATTCCCGGCACCGACATCGGGCCCGCCGACCTGGCGCCGCTGTTGGCCCGCCATGGCGCCACGATCTTTGCCGCCGCGCCGGGGGTGTATCGTCAGATGTTGCGTCATGTCCTGCCGCCCCTGCCTGTGCTGCGCCATGGCTTGTCGGCGGGTGAAAAGCTGCCCGAGGTGACACGCGCAGCCTGGACGCAGGCCACCGGCACCGCGATTTACGAAGCTTACGGCATGTCGGAATGCTCTACCTTCCTGTCGGGCAGTCCGGCGGCCCCCGCCCCGCCCGGCACCCTGGGACGGGCGCAACCGGGCCGGCGCATCGCCATTCTGGGTGCCATGGGCCCACAGCCCGTCGGCCAGCCGGGCACGATTGCCGTGGCGGCCGACGATCCGGGGCTGATGCTGGGCTATCTCGACGCGCCCGGCGCGACGGCAGAGAAGTTTCGCGAGGGTTGGTTCCTGACTGGCGACACCGGGATGATGGATGACACCGGCGCCGTCACCTATCTGGGCCGCGACGACGACATGATGAACGCCGGTGGATACCGCGTTTCGCCGATCGAGGTTGAACAGGTGCTGGCCGCCTTTCCGGGCCTCGGTGAGGCGGCGGTGATAGAGGCGCGGGTCAAGGCCGACACCACGATCATCGCCGCGCTGTACACCGCCGCCGAAGATCTGGATGAAACCGCGCTGGCCAGACATTGCGCCGCGCGGCTGGCCCGCTACAAATGCCCGCGCCTGTTTCGCCGGATCGACGCGATTCCGCGAGGCGCGAACAACAAGATCCTGCGCCGACAGTTGCGCGACAGCTTCAAGGCGTAGCCATGACCGTGAAACTCGACATTCTGTCCGATCCGATCTGCCCATGGTGTCTGATCGGCAAGACATGGCTGGACCGCGCGCTGGAACAGCGCCCCGACCATCCGTTCATCGTCGAGTGGCATCCGTTTCAGCTGAACCCCGACATGCCCGCCGAAGGAATGGATCGGCGCGCCTATCTCGAGGCCAAGTTCGGCGGCAAGACGGCGGCGGTACGGGTATATGGCCAGATCGAACAGGCGGCGGAAAAGGCCGGCATCACGATCGACTGGTCCCGCATCACCCGCACGCCCAATACGCTGAACGCCCACCGGCTGATCCACTGGGCGGGGCTTGAGGGGCGCCAGACTGCGGCAACATCGGCGCTGATGGACGGCTATTTCCGGCAGGGGCGCGATATTGGCGACACTGCGGTTCTGCTGGACATTGCGCAAGTGATCGAGCTGGATCGTGCCCTGATTGCCCGCCTTCTGGCCAGTGACGCCGATATTGCCGAGATTCGCGCCCGCGATGCCCACGCCCGCGCCCGCGGCGTGACCGGCGTGCCGACATTTGTGCTGGGCAATGCCCATGTTCTGACCGGGGCCCAGCCGACCGACCTGTGGTTGCGGGTGCTTGACGATCTGGCCGCGCAATCGGATGAGCCGTCGTGAGGGCCCCCACCCGGCCCCTCGCGCAGGGCGAATTCATCGCGCTGATGGCAATGATGCTGGCCACGGTGGCGTTTTCCATCGACGCCATGCTGCCCGTTCTGCCCCGGATCGCGGCGCAGCTCAGCCCCGGTGCGCCGAACAATGCGCAACTGATCCTCACCACATTCGTGCTGGGTATGGGGATAGGCACGTTCTTTGCCGGGCCGATTTCCGATTCCATAGGGCGCAAACCGGCAATTCTGGCGGGTTTTGCGCTGTATGCCATTGGGGCCGTCGTGGCGGCTTTTGCGCCGACGCTGGAAACGCTGCTGGCGGCGCGTCTGGTTCAGGGGCTTGGGGCATCGGCGCCGCGCATCGTGTCGACGGCGATGATCCGCGATCTGTATTCCGGGCGGCGCATGGCACAGATCCTGTCCTTTGTGATGATGATCTTCATCCTGATCCCGGCGGTTGCGCCGTTTCTTGGATCAATGATCATCGCCGCCTTCGGCTGGCGGTCGATTTTTGTGGCCTTCGTGATATTTGCCTTGATCGGCGCGCTGTGGATGACCCTGCGCCAGCCGGAAACGCTGCACCCCGAATATCGGCAAAAGTTGCGCCTCGCCCCGCTGAAACGCGCCCTGGCCGAGGTGTTGGGCCATCCGATGGTGCGGCTTTACATCGCGGTGCTGGCCCTCGGGTTTGCCCAGCTTTTCGCGATGCTCAGCTCGATCCAGCAGGTATTTGCCGATGTGCATGGCCGCGCCGACAGCTTTCCCTTGTGGTTCATGGCGATGGCTGTGCTGTCGGGCGGCGGCACCATCGTGAACGCCCGGTTGGTGATGCGGCTGGGGATGCGGCGGCTGGCGATCACCGCCTTTGGGGGGCAGGCGGTGCTGTCTGCGGTTCTTATCCTGGCCAACCTGACCGGTGCCTTGCCAGCAAGCCTGGCCTTTCCGACTTTTTTTGTCTGGACCGTCTCGGTGTTCTTCATGGCAGGGCTGACCTTTGGCAACCTGAACGCCCTGGCGTTAGAGCCGATGGGCCATATCGCGGGCATGGCGGCCTCGGTCGTGGGTGGCGTTTCGACCGTGCTGGCGGTGATGATCGCAGTGCCCATCGGGCTGGCCTTCAACGGGACGGCGGTGCCACTGATGGCGGGAACGCTGGTGTGTTCGACGCTGGCCTTTGTGCTGATGCACCTGTCGCGCAGGGTTGATCCGACGCCCAAAAAAGCCGTACCCGGCCACACGCCGGGGATCGGCGCCGGTCAGACGCCCCTGCAATGAACTTATCCGAAATTTAATATCCCTCTGACTTAACCCTGAATCAAGAGCAAGTAACTGATAAAATTAGTTTTTTCAGGATATTCTTGTGTTCTTGTGGCCCGCGTTGCGTGTCGGCGCACTGGATCGGCGCGGCGGTTTGCGGCCTGATCGGCAGAAGGCGCCGGAAAAGCGCCACCGCCTGCGTCCGCAAAGGCGCCGCATCAACAGGGGACGTTACACCATGAGAAACAGCCTTCTTTCCACCGCCTGCGTTTTGTGTCTGGTGGCCAGCCCGGCCTTTGCCGAGGTTCTGCGCTGGTCCTCGCAGGGCGACATCGTCACCTTCGATCCCTACGCGCACACCGAAAGCTTCACGTCGTCGGTGCTGCACCATGTCTATGAACCGCTGGTGCGCCGTGGGCTTGACCTGTCGATCGAACCCGCCCTTGCCACATCCTGGGAGGCGGTCGAACCTGCCCGCTGGCGCTTTACCCTGCGCGAGGGGGTGACGTTTCACAACGGCAATCCCTTGACCGCCGATGATGTCGTTGCCTCGGTCGAACGCCTTCTGCACCCCGATGCGCGGGCACGCGGAAACCTGTCTACGGTGACCGGCATCGAAAAGGTCGATGACATGACCGTCGATTTCCTGCTGAACGGGCCCTATCCTCTGTTGCTGAACGATCTGTCCGGCGTGTTCATCATGGACCGTGAATGGATGGAGGCAAACGATGCCCTGACCCCCGGCAACATCACCACCGGCGTCACATCTTATGCCTCGACCAACGCGAATGGCACCGGGCCGTTCAGCCTGGAAAGCTATGCCCCCGATGTGGGCACCATCCTGAAAACCAACCCCGACTGGTGGGATACGGCCCAGCACAACCTCGACGGGATCGAGTTTCGCCCGATCACGTCCGACGCAACCCGCGTGGCCGCCCTGTTGTCGGGCGAACTGGATATGATCGCGCCGGTGCCCTTGCAGGACATCGACAGGATTTCCGCCAGCAGCGATTTCAAGGTTATCCAGGAACCCGCCCTGCGGCTGATCTTTCTCGGCTTCAACTATCGCGATGAATTGCACGCGATGCCGGGCCAGCCGAACCCGCTGAAGGATGAAAACGTGCGAAAGGCACTGTGGCACGCTGTCGATCTGGATGCGATCCAAAGCCGGATCATGCGCGGCAAGTCACGCACCGTTGGCATTCTGGTTGCCCCCCCGGTCACCGGCTATGACGCCAACATCGACGTTCCGCTGGCATACGACCCGGCGCTTGCGCAACAGATGTTGGCCGATGCCGGTTATCCCGACGGCTTTTCCACCAAGCTGGACTGCCCGAATGATCGCTATATCAACGATGAACAGGTCTGTGTGGCGATCAAGGCAATGTGGGAAAGAATCGGCGTGACGGTCGATCTGAACACCGAAAGCCGCAGCACCTATTTCCCCAAGGTCGACAAGGGCGAAACCGACATCTACATGCTGGGCTGGGCAACCCTGCCGGCGATGGATGGCTTTTCGGTGCTGCGCGCGATCCTGGCAACGCGCGACGGATCGTCGGGCGGCAACAACGCCAACGGCCTGTCCGATCCGCGGTTGGACGCGCTGAACACGGCTGCCGCTGTCGAAATCGACGAACCGACGCGCGTGGACATGCTGACCGAGGCGCTGAAGATCGCGCGGGACAAGGCCTATTTCCTGCCGATCCACCAACAGCCGGTTGCCTGGGCCGTGCGCAGCGGTGTCGATGTGCCGCAGTTCGCCGATGAATATGTGCGGCTGTGGTTTGCGAAAATCGAATGATCGCCATCCTTGTTTCTCGCCTGATACAAGCGGTGATCGTCATGTTGGCGGTCACGGCTGTGGCCTTTGCGATGTTCCGCTTTGTCGGCGATCCGGTGCAAAGCATGTCGCGCGAAGAAGCGACACAGCAGGAAAAGCAGGAATTGCGCGAACGGCTGGGCCTGGATCAGCCGGTCGCGGTGCAATACGTGCGATTTCTCGGCAAGGTGGTGTCGGGCGATTTCGGCATATCTTTCCGCAACCAACGCGATGTCGCCACGTTGATCGCACAAAAAGCACCCGCAACGATGGAACTGGTGCTTGTGGCGGTCACGCTGTCGCTGGCACTGGGCATTCCGCTGGGTGTCTTGTGTGCGCTGCATCCGAACGGGGTGTTGTCGCGGGTGATACAGGGCACATCCCTGATTGGAATATCGGTGCCCACCTTTGTCACCGGTGTGCTGCTGATCCTGATCTTTGCCGTCACCTTGCGGGTGCTGCCCAGTTTCGGGCGCGGTCAGACAGTCGATCTTGGCTGGTGGAGCACCGGGTTTCTCACCGCCTCGGGGCTGAAGGCGATGGTCCTGCCCTCGATCACGCTGGCGCTGTATTCGCTGACCCTGATTATGCGGCTGGTGCGCTCGGAAATGATTGACATCCTGTCCACCGATTACATCCGCTTTGCCCGCGCCCGCGGCCTGCCCGCCCGCTATATTCATTACAGGCTGGCGCTGCGCAACGCGCTGATGCCGGTGATCACCGTGACCGGGCTTCAGATCGGATCTCTCATCGCCTTTGCCATCGTGACGGAAACGGTGTTCCAGTGGCCGGGTCTGGGGCTGTTGTTCATCCAGGCGGTTGTGTTTGTCGATATTCCGGTGATGACGGCCTATCTGCTGTTGGTGGGGGCAACCTTCGTGACGATCAACACCATTGTCGATCTGCTCTATGCCGTGGTCGATCCGCGTCTGCGGGTGGGCGCATGAGGGTGCCTGTCTATGTGCTGTGCGCCATGGCCCTTGGCCTGGCAATCATCACAGCCGCCCTGCTGGCGCCGCTGCTGTCGTCGGTGGACCCGACCAGTTCGGCCAGCTTCAACCTGATGGACAGCGAACTGCCCCCGGTCTGGGTGCAGGGCGGTGATGTGCGGTTCTTGCTCGGCACCGACAATCAGGGGCGCGACCTGTTATCGGCCATCCTGTACGGCGCCCGCGTCTCCATCGCCATCGGCGTCGGCGCGGTTCTGTTGTCGGCCAGCATCGGGGTGACACTGGGCCTGCTGGCAGGATACCTTGGCGGCTGGTTCGATGCGCTGGTGATGCGGGTGGCCGATGTGTTCCTTTCGCTGCCGACGATCCTGCTGGCGCTGCTGGTGGCGGGCATCGCGCGGGCGCTGATTCCCGATGCCAATTCCGTCCGCTGGGCGCCCTATATCCTGATCGCCGCCATCGGCATCAACGAATGGGTGCAATATGCCCGCACCGTGCGCGCCGCCACCATGGTCGAGGCATCGCGAGATTATGTGCGCGCCGTGCGGATCATGGGCCTGCCCACCTGGGCGATTCTGCTGCGCCACATCCTGCCCAATGTGATCGGGCCGATCCTTGTGATCTCCACCATCAACCTCGCCGCCGCCGTGCTGACCGAGGCAACGCTCAGCTTCCTTGGCGTCGGGATGCCCCCGGATTATCCCAGCCTGGGCACCCTGATCCGCATCGGCAACGAATATGTATTCTCGGGCATCTGGTGGATCACCGTATTTCCCGCCGCCACTCTTGTCCTGCTGGTGCTGGCCACCAACATCACCGGCGACTGGCTGCGCGATCTGTTCAACCCGAAACTGGCGGGCCGGGCATGACCTTTGCCGCCGCCGCACACCCGATTGTTTCTTCTTTGTCAAAATACTCCCGCCGGAGGCGTCCGTCCTCGCCTCCCGTCACCCGGGTGCGGCGATGAGCGCGCTTGAGGTGTCCTGCCTTGAGGTCAGCTATCCCCTGCCGGATGGCGGTGCCTTTCGCGCGGTCAAGGGGCTGAGCCTGAGCATCGCACCGGGCGAAATCCATGCGCTGGTGGGCGAATCGGGGGCAGGCAAATCCACCGTGGGCAATGCGGTGATGGGGCTGATCGACGCGCCGGGGCACATCTCGGGCGGCACGATAAAGGTGGCGGGCCATGTCACCGATGCCAGCGGTCGCGCAGCGGGTATCATACCGGGCAAGGACATCGGCGCGATCTTTCAGGATCCGATGACCAGCCTGAACCCTCTGTTCACCATCGAATCGCAACTGTCCGAAACCATGCGCCACCACCTGGGCCTGACCCGCGCGCAGGCCCGCGCACGGGCGCTTGAGCTGCTGCGGATGGTCGAAATCCCCGACGCCGAGCGGCGGCTGAACCACTATCCGCACCAGTTGTCGGGCGGTCAGCGTCAGCGCGTGGTGATCGCCGCCGCCCTGTCCTGTGATCCCGATCTGCTGGTGGCCGACGAACCCACGACGGCGCTGGATGTCTCGGTGCAGGCCACCATCCTGACGCTGATCCGCGATCTGGCGGCGCGGCGCAATCTGGGGGTGCTGCTGATCACCCACAACATGGGCGTCGTGGCGCAGATCGCCGACCGTATGACGATCATGCAGCATGGCGCGGCTGTGGAAAGCGGCCCGGTGGCCCGTGTCCTGTCGGCGCCCGAGGCGCCCTATGCCCGCGCCCTGATCGCCGCCGTTCCGCGTCTGGCCCGGCCACTGCACCGCTTTCCGGTCACCGGGACGGAACACGGTGCCGAACAGGCGGCGCAGGCCCGCCGCGCCGCCAAGGGGCGGGTGGCCACAGCACAAGGCGATATTCTGACTGTTCGAGGTCTGGGCAAGACATTTGGCGGCGGCCTGTTCGGCGGCAAGCCGTTCCGCGCGCTGGAGGATGTTTCGTTCGCGGTAAAACCCGGCGAAATCTTCGGCATCGTCGGGGAATCGGGCAGCGGCAAATCCACCCTGGCCAGTTGCATCAGCGGGCTGATCGCGCCCACTGACGGCACCATCGCGTTCGAGGGCACGACGCTGGGCCGCAAGCGCAGCCCCGACATTCACCGCGCGATCCAGATGATCTTTCAGGATCCCTATTCCTCGCTCAACACCCGGATGCGGATCGGGCGTGCGATCCGTGAACCCATGCTGCTGCACCACCTCGACCTCGCCGAGGATGAGGTTGCCGATCTGTTGACCGCCGTTGGTCTGTCGCCCGAGGATGCGCGCCGCTTTCCCCATGCGTTCTCCGGCGGCCAGCGCCAGAGGGTCAGTATTGCCCGCGCCCTGGCCAGCCAGCCGCGCCTGCTGATCTGTGACGAACCCACATCGGCGCTGGACGTGTCGGTTCAGGCGCGGGTGCTGAACCTGCTGAAGGATCTGCGCGACCAGACCGGTCTGAGCATCCTGTTCATCAGTCACGACCTGCCCGTGGTGCGGCAGATCTGTGACCGGGTGGCGGTGATGAAATCGGGCCGGATCGTCGAAATGGGGGCTGGCGAACAGGTGTTCACCGCCCCCACCGCCGCCTATACCCGCGAATTGCTGTCGCTGATCCCGTCACTTGATGTTCTCGACACCCCCGGAAATCCACTGCCCCAAGGAGCCTTGAAAAATGGCTGATCTGATCGTCACCCACGCCACCGTCGTCACCGTGGACCCCGCGCGCCGCGTGCTGCACGACGCGGCCATTGCCGTCACCGCCGATCGCATCACCGCCATCGGCGCCACGGCCGACATTCTGGCCCGGCATGGCGCAGGCGCCGAAGTGATTGACGGCACCCATATGGTTGTGCTGCCCGGCCTTGTCGATGTGCACGCCCATGCCGGCCACGGTTTGATCAAGACGCTGGCCAGCGGCGATAGCGAAAAGTGGTACGAGGCGTGCAAGCGCGCCTATACAACCGCATCCACCCCGGCCTTCTGGTATGCCGAGGCGCAGCTTGCCGCGCTGGAGCGGTTGCGCTTTGGCGTCACCACCGGCGTGTCGCTGCTGGGCGGGGGCGATTCGATCATGCGCACCGACGATCCCGCCTATGGCAGCGCCCATTGCGAAGGCGTGGTGGAAATCGGCACGCGGTCCGTCGTGGCGGTGGGCACCACCCGCCCGCCCCACCCGCTGACCTATGCGTCCTGGGAGGGTGAGACCGCCACAGAATACCCGGTCAGTTTTGAACAACAGCTGGCCACCTCTGAAACCCTGATCGGCGCATGGCACGGCACCCATGGGCGGCGAATCAACATCTGCCTGCTGACGCCCACCTTGCGGGCCGAGCATGTCGAGACGCTGGGCGCAGCCGAGTTGGAAAAGGCCCGCGCCCAGGCGATCAAGGTGTCGTCGGTGGCGCGCGATCACGGGCTGGTATTCACCCAGGACGGTCACCGCAAGGGCAGTGTTGCCTATGCGCATGAAATGGGCATCCTCGGGCCCGAGGCGCTGTTGTCGCATTCCATCGACCTGACAGACGACGAAATCGCGATCTGTGCCGACACCGGCACCCGGATCGCCCACAATCCCAGCGCCGTGGCCAGCATCCTTGGCCGCTGTCCGGCGACCGAATTGATGGCGGCAGGGGTGATCGTGGCGCTGGGGTCGGATGCCACGGCGCCCGACCGATCCGCCGACATGTTCCGCCACATGCAGCAGGCGATGCACTATCACCGCCGCCACCACCGTGACCCGTCTTTCCTGCCGCCGGGCAAGACACTGGAAATGTGCACGATCGACGGCGCCACCGCCCTGGGCATGGCCGACGATATCGGCAGCATCGAGGTGGGCAAGAAGGCCGATCTGACCCTGGTCGACATGCGCCGCCCGCATCTGTACCCGGCCAACATGCATGTCAGCCATGTTGTGAACTTTGCCAATGGCAACGACGTGCACACGGTCATCATCAACGGCAAGCTGCGGCTGCGCGACCGCAAGGCGGTTGGCATCGACGAGGCCGCGATCCTGGACGCCGCCCAACGGGAGGCCGAAACCATGATGCGCCGTGCCGGCATCACCGGCCTGACCGAAACGCCCGACACGTTCTGGAAAGCCCTGCAAATGAACCCGGAAAGTGCCGGCGCCTGATTTCGTCCTGTCCGGCGCGCGCATCGCCGGGCAGGACGCACCGGTTGACATCTCGGTGGCGGCGGGCCGGATTGCCGCAATCGCCCCGTCGTTGCCCGGTGACCTGCGGGTGGCCGCGCAGGGTGGCTGGGTGTTTCCCGGCTATGTTGATGCGCATATCCATCTGGACAAGGCGCATATCCTCGAGCGGTGCGACATGACCCAGGGCGGGCTGGCCCACGCGGTCACCGAAACGGCCCGCGCCAAGGCATCCTTCACCGCCGATGACGTTTACGCCCGCGCCAGCCTTGTGGTGGATGCCGCCGTCAGCCATGGCACCACCGCGCTGCGCAGCTTTGTCGAGGTAGACCCGAGGGTGGGCCTGCGCGGGCTTGAGTCGCTGCTGGCCCTGCGCGACGAGCGTGCCCACCAGATCACGATCCAGATCTGCGCCTTTGCCCAGGAAGGCATCACCAACGAACCCGAAACCCTGACATTGCTGATCCACGCGATGCAGAGGGGCGCCGATCTGGTGGGGGGGTGTCCCTACCGCGATCCAGATCCGCTCGCCCATATCGACCACATCTTCGATCTGGCGCAACGGTTCGACTGCGACGCGGATTTTCATATTGATTTCGACCTCGATCCACAAAATGCCGACCTGCCTGCCCTGATTGCGGCAACGCAGGCGCGCGGCTGGGGCGGGCGCGTCGTCGCGGGCCACGCGACCAAACTGTCGGCCATGGCACCCGTTGATGTGGCGGCGATGGCCAGGCGGTTGCGCGACGCGGGGATCGGGGTTGTCGCCCTGCCCGCCACCGACCTGTTCCTGATGGGGCGCGACGCCGACCGGTTGCAGCCGCGCGGCGTGGCACCACTGGCCACCCTGGCGCGGGCCGGGGTGCGCTGTGGCGTGGCATCGAACAACATCATGAACCCGTTCACGCCCTATGGCGATGCCAACCTTGCGCGCATGGCCAACCTGTTTGCCAATGTCGCGCATCTGTCCACCGACGATGATCTGACGGCAAGTTTTGCGATGGTCGCCGGGGATGCGGCGGCGCTGATCGGTCTGCGTCACAGTTTGGCCCCCGGTGACCCCGCCACGATGGTCCTGCTGGATGCGCCCAGCCCGGCCATGGCCGTGCGGGCGATCGCGCCGGCCCGTGCCGGATGGGTCAACGGCCGCCCGACATTCGAGCGGCCCGCACCCCGATTGCATGGCGCCCCGGCCTAGCGGGTCAGCGCCGCCATCAACACCTGGGCAAATTCGTCGGCCAGCCGCGACATCGCCCGTCCGGGCCGGGTCAGCATACAGGCCGACACCGGGATCGCCGGATCGAAGGGCCGCATGACCAGTTCCATATCCGGCTGGAAAGCCGCGGTGTAACTGTCGACCACAGCCACCCCCGTACCCGATTGCGCCAGCACCGCCGCTGTATGGCAATAGCGCACCTCGACCTGCGGCGCATAAGCAACGCGCGCCGTTTCAAACGCGTTCTGCAACAGCAGGCCAAGACGCGACGCACGGTCCAGCCCGATAAAGGCATGATCCGCCACGTCGCGCGGCCCGATCACCGACAGCGCCGCCAGCGGATGATCGGCGCGCATCAGGGCGACCATCCGCTCGGTGCGGATTTTCTGCACCGTCAACCCCGGATGGTTGTCCAGCCCCAGACACAGCCCGATCTCGACCGCGCCGATGGTCACGGCGTCCACCACGTTTTCCATGCGGCGCACATCGTATTGCACCGTCACGCCGGGACGGTCGGCCAGAAACGCCTTGAGCGCCCCGGGCACCACCGAATGACCCAGTGGCGGCGTCGCCATCAGGCGCAGCTTGCCCACCGCCCCACCGCGCAGATCGCGCACGCGGGATTCGACGCTGCGCAACTGATCGAACAGCGGCTCGACCTCTTCAAACAGCAACCGGCCCTGGTTGGTCGGCACCATGCGTTTCTTTTCACGGGCAAACAGCGCAAAGCCGACCTGTTGCTCCAGATGCTTGATCGCCGTGGAAACCGAGGGCTGTGAAATGCCCAAAGCCTCGGCCGCCGCGACCGTGGTCTGGTGCAACATCAACATGCCGAAGATTTCCAGCAGACGAAGCGAAAGATCATTGCGGCGGGTGATTTGCATCTGACGATCATAGCGCGGCTGTCATTGCCGCGCCAGCACCATCCCCAAAGCCATTGCCACCGCCGCCTGTGTCGGGTCGATCACCGGAACGCCCAGATCGGCCTCAAGCGGCGCACGGTGCACCGCCATACCGGCACAGCCCAGCACCAATGCCTCGGCCCCATCGTCGATCAGGGCGCGCGCAACCTCTTGCAACCGGGCAAAGGTGCCCGCACCCCGCGCGGTTTCATCCACGCTCAGGTTCAGCGCCCGTTCGCCCGCCACACGGTTCAACACACCCATGCGCCGCATGTACAGGCGATGCCGCCGCTCCGATGCCGAGGAAATACCGACGATACCAATCCGGTCACCCCGCGCCAGCGCCGTCAAGACGCCGCTTTCCTGGATGCCCAGAACCGGCACCCGCGCCACCGAACGGCAGGCGTCGATGCCGGGATCGGAATAGCAGGCGATCACAAAGGCGCTGGCATCCGGGCGCGCTTGCACCAAGGCGACCAGAGGCAAGACAACCTGGTCGGAATGCACCTGATTTTCGATGCCGAACGGCCCCTCTGTAAGGGTCAGGCACTCAATCGCGGGCCCTTGCGACAGGTTGAACGGCGCCAATGCCCGGCTCAACCCATCGGTCACTGCCTGGTTTGAATTCGGGTTGATGACGATGATCGGCCCGCTCATGGTGCGATCCGCGCGCCGAAATTGGTGGCCGGGTCCAGTTCGGGCGCAACGATACCGGGATGGCCTGTCAGGTCAATCTTGTCGCGCGCCACGAATTGCCCGTGACCCGGCTGCGCCATCAATGTTCCCGCATCGACCACGCGCTGACCCCGGCACAGCACAGTGGTGGGCCAGCCGGTCAGCGACATGCCCTCGAACGGGGTGTAATCCATGTTGTCATGCTGATCGGCGGCGGTCACGGTGCGGGTTGCATGGTCATCCCATATTGCAATATCGGCGTCCATCCCTATGGCAATGCTGCCCTTATTGCTCAGCCCATACAACCGCGCGGCGTTCGTGGCCGACAGCGCCACAAATTGTTGCAGCGTGATGCGCCCCTTGTTCACCCCTTCGGAAAACAACAGCGGCAGGCGCAGCCCGATGCCCGGCATCCCATTGGCGATCTGTTTGAACGTCGCATCGGGGCCTTTGGCCAACTTGCCGGTCGCGTCAAACCGGTAAGGCGCGTGATCGGATGAAAACACCGAAAATGTGCCCGCCTGAAGATGCCGCCACAAGCCGTTTTGCGACGCCACATCGCGCACCGGGGGCGAGCACATGTATTTTGCCCCCTCCATGTCCATGCGATCCAGATCATCGCGGGTCAGAAACAGGTATTGCGGACAGGTTTCACCAAAAATCTTTGCCCCGGCCAAACGCGCATCGGCCACAAGGCCGGCCCCCTCGGGCGTGGACACATGCACGATCAACAGCGGCGCATCGACCAGCCGCGCCAGCGAAATGGCCCGGTTCACCGCCTCGGCCTCGGCCAGTGCGGGGTGGCTGGGCGCGTGATAGCGCGGCTGGGTGTGCCCCGCCGCCACCAGCCGGTCAGAGATCCAGGCGATCATGCCCGAGTTCTCTGCATGAACCATGGTCAGCGCGCCGTGGGTCTTGGCCACGGTCAGGATGTCCAGAAACTGCCGGTCGTCCACCTTCATCAGATCATAGGTCATGAACACCTTGAAGCTGGTGATCCCGCGGGCAAAGGCGGCAGGCAGTTCTTCGACCAGAACCTTTTCGGTCGGGTCGGCCACGATCAGGTGATAGGAATAGTCGATCACCGATGCGCCCTTGGCCCGGCTGTCGTACAGATCCAGCGTTTCGGTCACGCCCATGCCGCGATGCTGGGCGGCAAACGGCACGAAACACGAATTGCCGCCATAGGCCGCGCTGATGCTGCCGGATCGGTAATCGTCGGATGTCATGCCGCCCGTGGCGCTTTCCTGGGCGATGTGACAATGCGCCTCGATCCCGCCGGGCAGCACGAGTTTGCCGGTGGCGTCGATGGTGTCGGCGCCGTGCAAACCCGTACCCAGGGCCGCGATGCGGCCATCGGTGATGCCGATGTCGGCGCGAAACGTATCGGCGGCGGTGGCCACGGTGCCACCCTTGATGACCAGATCGAACATCGCCTGCCCCCTAGACCGATTTCGTCGCGCCACCGTCACAGCGGATCAGGCTGCCGGTGACATAGCTTGCCTTGGAGCTGGCTAGAAACGCCGCAACGGCACCAAATTCGGCGACATCGCCATAGCGGCCCGCCGGAATTGCCGCCCGCGATGCGGCGCGGGTGTCGTCGATGCTGGCGCCCGAGCGTTTCGAGGCGGCGGCGTCCAGTTCATCCACGCGCTCGGTATGGATGCGCCCCGGCAACAGCATGTTCACCGTCACCCCATCCGCCGCCACGTCATTCGACAAGGATTTGCTCCACCCGACCAGCGCACTGCGGATGGTGTTGGACAGGCCCAGGTTCGGAATCGGCTGGATCACACCCGAGCTTCCGATGGTGATGATCCGGCCCCATTTCTGCGCCCGCATGGCAGGCAAAAGCGCGGCGGTGATGCGGAACACGCTCATCGCCATGGCGTCGAACTGTTGCGCCAACACATCAAGATCGGCGTCCACCATCCGCCCCGGAGGCGGGCCGCCGGTGTTGTTGACCAGAATATCGACGCCGCCCAGAACCTCTTGCGCGGCCTTGACCAGAACATCGACCGCCGCCTTGTCGGTCAGATCGGCCACCACGAAATTGGCGCGGCCCGGCCCCTTTGCAGTGATCAAAGCCGCCTCGTCGCGCAGCCTGTCCGCCGAACGCCCCGAAAGCAGCACATGACATCCCTCGGCCGCCAGAGCCTGGGCACAGGCCAGACCCAGCCCGCGGGACGATGCCATAACCAGCGCGCGTTTGCCGTTCAATCCCAGATCCATCAGTTCAGCTCCTTCAGTCGTTTGTCCAGCCGCGCCATCAGGCGGGTGATTTCATCGTGGTCCATCCGCGTCAGCGATGGCCCCGGCGCGCGCACCTTGGCGCTGGCGATCACACCGCGCCGGCGCAGAACCTCTTTGCGGATCGCCAGCCCCAGCCCCAGTTGCTGTTCATAGCGTACCATCGGCAGATAGGCGTCAAACAGGTCTTCGGCGCCATCGACATCGCCCGCCTTGTGGCGCGCAACAACCTGCACCAGCATTTCGGGGTATGCAAACCCGGTCATCGCACCATCGGCGCCGCGCTGCATTTCCTGCGCCAGAAACAGCGCCGAATTGCCGGTCAGGATCGACAGGCGTGGCACGTCACCGGTGCCGGTGCGATCGCGCACCTGTGACAGCTTGGTCAGCCCCGGCCAATCCTCGTGCTTCAGCATCACGATCTGCGGATGATCGACGGTCAGCCCGATGATCGTGTCCACCGACACTTGCACGCCGGTCGTCTGGGGATAGTCCTGAAAACAGATCGGCACATCGGGCATCGCGGCACAGACCTGCGCCATATACCCTTTCAGCTTGGCCTCGGTCACCATGCCGGGTTGCGGCGCCACCATGACACCGCCTGCCCCGGCATCCATCACGGTGCCGGCCAGCCGCGCCATGTTGTCCAGTCCCGCCGCCGACACGCCGACGATCACCGGCACCCGGCCATCGACGCGGTTCAATACATGGCGCGCGAATGTCACCGCCTCGTCGCCCGCCATTTTGGGCGCCTCGCCCATGATGCCCAGAATGGTCATGCCGGTGACGCCACAGTCGAGATAGAAATCGACCATCCGGTCGGTGCTGGCCATGTCCAGTGCGCCGGCATCGTCAAAGGGCGTTGCGGCAATGATGAACACGCCTTGGGAATTTCGGTCGATCAGCGGCACGTTTACGTCTCCTTGGTCAGGGTCGGGATGGATCGCGGTGCGATCTCGTCCAGTCTTGCATAGCGGTCGGCGAACAGGCGTGCGACCGGATAATCACCGCCCCAATCCACCCGCCAGGTTTCGGTGTTGATCAGCCCGTCACGCGCGGCCAGGCCAACGGCCCGGCCCACCACGATGTCACGTTCGCCTGAATAGTTGAGAATGTCGAGACAGCGGCACTCGATCGCCACGGGCACATCGGCCAGACGCGGCGGCGCCACATGCTCGGATGCGGCCAGCGCCAGCCCCAGCGCGCCGGGTTCGCCCGTGTCGCGCGGATAAGCGGCGGCGCTGGCAACCATCGGTTCCAGCAGATCCGGGGTGGCGATGTTGATGACGAATTCACGGTTCGCCCGGATGTTCTGTGCCGTGTCCTTGACGCGGCCATCGGCGTGATGTTCCAGCCCCAGGATCACCAGCGCGGGGTCCTGGCCGAACAGGTTGAAGAACGAAAACGGCGCGGCATTCACCACCCCCTCGGGCGACAGTGTTGTCACCCAGGCGACAGGGCGCGGAATGACAACCGCCGTCAGCAGCTTATAGCGCGTCCGCGCATCCAGCCCGTCCAGATCGACGGTCAGGGTCATGGCGTGGCGGCTTTTGCATCGGGCAGGACAACCCCGGTCTGCCCGGTTATCCGGGCGTAATGTTCCACCCGGCGGTGGCGCGCGAAATCGAATATCGTCGCCTTGCCGAAATTGCACATGTCCATGTCGCAGGCGTGCAGGATCAACTCATCACCGTCGCCCTGCGCGCGCGCCACGACAAACCCGTTCGGATCAACAATGATGCTGCCCGCCATCAAGGGGTGCCCGTCCTCGTTGCCCGCCTTGGCGACGCCCACCACCCAACAGGAATTCTGATAGGCGCCCGCGGTCATCGACAGTTCGGAATGATACAGCCGCTGGTCCAGCCCCTCGGCGGCATCCTGGCTGTTCACCGACGGGGTGTTATACCCCAGCGTAATCAACTCGACCCCCTGCAACCCCATTTCGCGGTATACCTCGGGCCAGCGCCGGTCGTTGCAGATGCACATGCCCATCCAGGCATCCAGATTGCGCCACACCGGAAAACCCAGATCGCCGGGTTCGAAATATCGCTTTTCCAGATGCTGGAAGGCGCGGTCGGGGTCATATTCGGAATGGCCGGGCAAATGCACCTTGCGGTACTTGCCGATGATATTGGCCGCCCTGTCGGTCAGGATCGAGGTGTTGAACTGCCGCCCCTCGGGGGTTTTCTCGGCATAGCCGAAGGTGATGGCGATGCCGTGTTCGCGCGCCCGGTCGAACAAGGGCTGTGTGGCGGCATTGGGCATGTCGGTTTCAAACCACTGCGCCACCTCGTTGTCGGGCATCATCCAGCGCGGAAAGAAGGTGGTCAGCGCCAGTTCGGGAAAGACCACCAGATCACACCCCGCGCCCGCCGCGCTGTCCAGCAGGGCAATCATCCGATCAACCACCGCCGCGCGGCTGTCGGCCCTTTGAATGGGGCCCATCTGGGCGCCGCCAATGACGATTTCACGCATGGTTTCCTCCGTTCATGTCAGGTGGCGATGCGCCGCTCGAACCGGGCGATCACCCGGATCAGTGGCCACAGCAGCACCAGATAGATCCCCGCCGCCAGAACCAGCGGCGAGGCGTTATAGGTCAGCGACCGGACAAGCCCTGCCGCGTGCAACATTTCCCCCAGCGACACCACCGAGGCGAGCGAGGTCAGCTTCACCACCTCGACCACATTCGACAGCAGATCGGGCAGCACATTGCGTGTGGCCTGGGGCAGCGTGACCCAGATCAGGGTCTGCCCGCCCGACAGGCCGGTGCTGCGCGCCGCTTCGGTCTGGCCCTTTGGTACGCTCAACAGGCCAGCCCGAAAAATCTCGGCGAAATAGGCCGAGTTGTTCAGGAAAAACCCGATGGTCACCGCCGTGAACGGCGACAGCGACAGCCCGGAAAAAGGCAACCCGGCATAGATGAAAATCAACAAAACCAAAGGCGGCACAGCGCGGAACAGATCGACAAAGGCAATGCTGGCCCAGCGCAGCGCGCGGTTGTGCGACACCGACCCCAACGCCGCCAACAGCCCGCCGACCAGCCCCAGGGGGATGACCACGGCGCAGATCAGCACAGTCATTCCCAGCCCGCGCATCACCAGCGGCAGCGATTTCAACATGATGTCGAGGTTGAAGAACTGCTGAACGACCGCCTCCATATCAGGCCCGCCCCCCGGAAAACCGGGTTTCCAGCCAGCGCGAAAACACCACAAGCGGCAGGAACAACAGCACATAGGCAACTGCGGCCAGCGTCAGAGGCGTGGCATTGGCGCTGAACGATTGCGCCGTTGTCGCCTGTCCCAGAATGTCGGGCACGCCGATGACCATGCCCAGGGCGGTCATCTTGGTGATCGCAATGGCGCGGTTGGTCAGGGGCGGGATCACCATGCGCGTCGCCTGCGGCAGCACCACCCAGCCCAGCGTCTGGGTAAAGCCCAGGCCAGTGCTGCGCGCCGCCTCCCACTGGCCCTTGGGGGTGGCGGTGATGCCGGCCCAGACGATTTCCTCGGCAAAGGCCGCCAGAACCAGCGTCAGCACAAGAAACAGCACCGTGAACGCCGACAACCGGATGCCAAGATTTGGCAAACCGAAAAACACCAGCAGGATCAGAACCAGAGGCGGCAATGCGCGCAGCACATCGGCATAGATCACGATCACGAACGAAACCGGCCGAACCCGATAGGCCCGCACACAGGCCAGACCGGCACCCAGGGCAATGCCGCAGATCACGATCAGCAGCGACAGCACAACCGTCACCCCCACCCCTTGCAGGATCGCAGGGGCATAGCGCACCAGAACGGCGGTGTTCCAGAAGGTGTCGATAAACCGCTCGAACCCGGTCATCCGCTGACCCGTGACAGAAAGGCGCGGGTGCGGTCTTCACGCGGCGCATCGAAGATTTGCGCCGGGGGGCCCTGTTCCACGATGCGGCCCTGATCCATGAAGATCACCCGGTCCGCCGCTTCGCGCGCGAATGACATTTCATGGCTGACCACGACCATGGTCATTCCCTGCGCCTTCACCTCGCGCATGACATCCAGAACATCGCCCACCAATTCCGGGTCCAGCGCCGATGTGGGTTCGTCGAACAGCATCACTGTGGGGCGCAGCGCCAGGGCGCGGGCAATCGCCACACGCTGTTGCTGTCCGCCCGACAGCTGCGCCGGATAATGGCCGGCGCGATCGCCCAGACCGACCTGCGTCAAAGCCTCAAGTGCTGCATCGGCGGCGGCGGCACGGGGCATCTTCTGCACCCGGCGCAGCGCCAGGGTGACATTGCCCAGGGCCGTCAGATGCGGATACAGGTTGAAGGATTGAAACACCATTCCAATGCGTTGACGCATGGCGTTCAGGTTGACACCAGGCCCGGTCAGACGGTCGCCCTCGACAAAAATCTCGCCCGAATCCGGTTCCTCAAGGCGGTTGCAACAGCGCAGCATCGTGGATTTGCCCGATCCCGAGGGGCCGAGAACAAACACCATTTCGCTGCGCTGCACGATCAGGTCGATCCCCTTCAGCACCGGATCGGTGCCGAAGGATTTGTGCAGCGCCCGCACCTCGAGCGTGGGTTGGGCGCGCTTTGTCATGTCATTCGCAACCCAGGGCGTGGCTGTCCATCTCGTACCCGGCATAACCCGGTTCGCCAAATCCCGGCTGCGGCGTGATGGCGGCGGACCCGGCGGCGGGGATGACGCCGAACCATTTTTCCGACATCGCCGCCATTGTGCCGTCAACTTTCATGCACTCGATCACCTTTTCAACGGTGGCGCGCAGCTCGCTGTCGCCCTTGCGGAACGGCATCCCCCAGACAAGGCCGGTGGAAAACAGATAGGACAGCTCGATCGCCGGGTTCTGTTTCACCGCCCAGGCCGATACGGTGTTGCCCGCCACATTGGCAAAGGCCCGCCCGGACACCACCGCCTGTACAGCATCGGAATTGGTGCCATAGCTTTCGACGGTCCAACCGATTTCGGCCTCTTTGTCGCGCGCCCAGGAATCATAGACCGATCCCTTGTTCACCGAAATGACCTTGCCCTTGAAGCCTTCCAGGCTGTCCACCGTTTCGGCGCCCTTGGCGACGACGAACTGAAAATCGGTATTCAGGTAACCTTCCGAAAACAGAACATTTTCGGCACGCTCGGCGGTGATTGTCGTGGGTGCGACAATGAAATCATAGGTGCCTGCCGCAAGCCCCGGCAGCAGGCCGGAAAACTGCGTGGCGACGATATTCATCTCGGCACCCAGCCGTTCACCGATTGTATTGGCCAGATCGACGTTAAAGCCTTCGACGCCCCCCGAAAGCGAGGGCATGGCATGGGGGGCAAAGGTGCCGTCCAGCCCAACGGTAAAGCTCTTGTCCTGAGCCATTGCCGCGCCGGACAGCGCGATCAGCGACGCCACGGCGCCCATGGCGATCTTGCGGGATAGAATTTTCATCTCAAACCTCCTGTTGTTGGTTTCTTTTGCAACAGCCTAGGCGGGTCAGTGCCGTTGACCCAGTGCAAAAACCGTCCCGCCTTATGATAAATCTAATAGGATTATTGGCGTCTGTCACATCATGGCCGTGATCGGGTGTGTGCCGGGTTCGCCCACCGCGCCGACACGCCGCCGCGAAGCCGCACCGACCCGAGGCGGCAAAACGATCCATCCAGTTGTCATGTGCCACCGTCAGATCACCCTGTGCCCTGACGCGCCGCAACAAAGGTTCGGTGCGGCGCTGCCGCTCAGGCGCTGTTGCCCGCCCGCGCGTGGCGCGCCAGATCCTGGGCAATCGCAAAGGCGCCCTTGATCTTGTCATTGGTCTTGGCCCAGTCGCGCAGGACGACAATCTTGTTGTCCTTGACCTTTGCCTGGCCCGTCTGTTCGTTGAGAAATTCGACCAAACCTGCGGGATTGGGAAATTTGTCGTTGTGAAACAGAATGGTGGCGCCTTTTGGCCCGGCGTCCAGTTTGGCTATTCCGGCGCGCTTGCACTCGGCCTTGATACGCACGACCAACAGCAGGGTGTTCACCTCACGCGGCAGTTTGCCGAAACGGTCGATCAGTTCGGCGGCGAAACCTTCCAGCTCAACCTTGCTGGTCAGCCCCGACAGACGGCGATACAGGCCCAGACGCACGTCCAGATCGGGCACATAATCCTCGGGGATCAGGACCGGCACGCCAAGGTTGATCTGCGGTGCCCACTGGCCATCGTCCAGACCATCGACCAGCCCTTCAAGCTCGCCCGCCTTGATCTTGGCAATCGCCTCTTCCAGCATTGCCTGATACAACTCGTATCCCACCTCTTTCACCTGGCCCGACTGTTCCTCGCCCACCAGATTGCCGGCGCCGCGAATATCCAGATCTTGCGAGGCAAGGGTGAACCCGGCGCCCAGCGAATCAAGCGACCCCAGCACGCGCAGCCGTTTTTCTGCACCGGGGGTCAGTTTCGTGCGCGGTTTCGTCGTCAGATAGGCATAGGCGCGGATTTTCGACCGCCCGACCCGGCCGCGGATCTGGTACAGTTGTGCCAGACCGAACATGTCGGCACGGTGCACGATCATCGTATTGGCCGTCGGAATATCAAGGCCGGATTCAACGATGGTGGTGGCCAGCAGCACATCATATTTGCCATCGTAAAAGGCGTTCATCCGGTCGTCCAATTCGCCCGCCGCCATCTGGCCATTGGCTGCGATGAAGCTGACCTCGGGCACATGATCGCGCAGGAACTGTTCCATTTCGGGCAGGTCGGCGATGCGCGGCACAACTACAAACGACTGTCCGCCGCGGTAATGTTCGCGCAGCAACGCCTCGCGCAGGGTCAGCACATCAAATTCAGACACATAGGTGCGGATCGCCAAACGATCCACCGGCGGCGTGCCAATGATCGACAGGTCGCGCACGCCGGTCAGGCTCATCTGCAAGGTGCGCGGAATCGGCGTCGCGGTCAGGGTCAGCACATGCACATCGGTGCGCATTTCCTTCAGCCGTTCCTTGTGGTTGACGCCGAAATGCTGTTCCTCGTCGATGATCAGCATCCCGAGGTTCTTGAACCGGATGGATTTCGCCAACAGCGCATGGGTGCCCACAACGATGTCAACCGTGCCATCGGCAATGCCCTGCCGCGTAAGCGCGGCATCGCGGGTCGAAACGAAGCGCGACAGCGGCCGCACCTCAAGGGGAAAGCCGCGAAACCGCTCGGCAAAGCTTTTGAAATGCTGACGCGCCAACAGCGTTGTCGGGGCGATCACCGCCACCTGATGGCCCGACATTGCGGCGACAAAGGCGGCACGCATGGCCACCTCGGTCTTGCCAAACCCCACGTCGCCGCAAATCAGTCGATCCATCGGCGCACCCGCCGCCAGATCGGTCAGAACATCGTCAATCGCGGCCTGCTGATCATCGGTCTCCTGATAGGGAAAGCGGGCGCAAAACGCATCCCACATGCCATCGGGCGGTTCCATGATCGGCGCGCGGCGCAGCAGGCGTTCGGCGGCAATGCGGATCAGCTTATCGGCAATGTCGCGGATGCGCTGTTTCAGGCGGGCCTTCTTGGCCTGCCAGGCGCCGCCGCCCAGCTTGTCCAGCAGCCCCTCTTCGTGGCCGTAACGCGACAGAAGTTCGATGTTTTCCACCGGCAGGTACAGCCGATCGCCCCCGGCATATTCCAGCAGGATACATTCGTGATCGGCACCCAGCGCCTTGACCACCTCAAGCCCACGGTACACCCCGACACCGTGATCGACGTGCACGATCAGATCACCGGGCGACAACCCTTGGGTTTCGGTGAGGAAATTCTCGGCGCGCTTGCGCCGCTTGCTGGTGCGGATCAGCCGGTCGCCCAGCACGTCCTGTTCGGAAATGACGGTCAGGCCCTTGCCCTCGAACCCGTGTTCCAGCGGCCAAACGGCAAGGAACAGCCCGCCCTTGCCCTCGGGGATGTCGCGGTGATCGGTGATGGCGATGCCTTGGGCCAGCCCTTCGTCGGTCAGCAGCCCGGTCAAACGTTCCCGCGCCCCGTCCGAGTAGCTGGCAATCACCACCTGCGATGCCTTGTGTCTTGCGCGAATATGGTCGGACAAAACACTGAACAGGCTGATGTTTTCCTGCTGCCGTTCGGGCAGGAAATTGCGCCCGATGCGCCCGCCTGCGTCCGTCACGCCGGGGCCGGTGGGTTGGGGCAGCGGGTTCAACTGCACCACGCGCCGCCCCGCCGTGACCTTGGTCCAGGCGGCATCGTCAAGATACAACAGCTGCGGCGGCGCGGGCTTGTACACGGAATCAACGCGCTTTTTGCTCAGCATCGCTTCGCGGCGGTTGTCGTATTGGTCGGCAATGCTGTCCCAGCGGGCAAGGCGCACGCCGGTGGTCTGGTCATCCAGCACGAAACTGGCCTGCGGCAGATAGTCAAACAGGGTTTCCAGCCGGTCGTGGAAAAACGCCAGCCAGTGTTCGATGCCGGCATGTTTGCGCCCGGCGCTGACCGCTTCGTACAGCGGATCGTCGGTGCCGGCCGCGCCGAATTCGATGCGGTAATTTTGCCGGAACCGGGTGATCGCCGCTTCGTCAAGGATCACTTCGGACACCGGCGCAAGATCAATCACCGACAGCTTTTCGGTGGTGCGTTGGCTGCCCGGATCGAACCGGCGCGCACCGTCCAGCACATCACCAAACAGATCCAGACGCACCGGCCCCAATTCGCCCGGCGGCCAGACGTCGATGATGCCGCCACGCACCGCGTAATCGCCCGGTTCCACCACTGTGGGCGCCTGGGTAAAGCCCATGCGCACCAGAAAATTGCGCAGCGCCGGTTCGTCGATCCGTTCACCGACGCGGGCAGAAAACGCCGCCTCGCGCAGCAAGGCGCGTTCCGGCACCCGCTGTGTCGCGGCGTTCAGCGTTGTCAACAAAATGAACGGCCCCGGCACGCCATGGGCCAAGGCGGCCAGCGTCGCCATGCGGGTGGCGGAAATGTCGGCATTGGGCGACACCCGGTCATAGGGCAGGCAATCCCAGCCCGGAAAGCCGAGCACGGTTGCCTTCGGCGCAAAGAACGCCAATGCGGCGCGCATCGCGGCCAGCCGTTTGTCATCGCGCGCCACATGCACGACCGCGCCCGCCCGGTCCAGTTCCTGGGCCAGAATGCGGGCGTCAAACCCTTCGGGCGCGCCGGAAACGGTGATGTGGGCGGGATCAGCCATGCGCGCGTTACCTAGCGAGGAGGGGTCCGGCGTCAACCGCCGAATGGGCCAAGATCAAGGTTCTTGTACATTCCCCACAATGCGGTGACGAAAATCGACAGGATGCCGATCAGCTGGGTGATCATCCGCTGGCGCGTCAGACGACGGCGCAAAGCTTCGCCCAAGGCATCCTCGGCCTGGATCGCCTTGGCGGTGGACACCGCCATGGCCCAGACGATGGTCATCGGCAAGGCAATCAGAAACACCGCCTGGGCGATTTCGACCCCGTACCAGAACGCCAGGATCGCCAGACCGGTCAGCAGCATCGACGCCAGCGACACAAGACCCAGCCCAGACACCCGTGCAATAAACAACAGCCGATTGACATTGATCCGCGCGATCAGGTCAAGGTCGGTCTCGGCCTGCCCGCCAAACCGGCGCGCCCGCGTCACCATGTCGAAGGGAACGCCCAAAATCCAGTGCGACGCGGTAGACCAAACCGTGGCCAGCGCAATCCAATACCACAGGTTCGAAAAAGACCGCATATCGATCAACTCAAATACCGCTGTGTACCAGTTCACGCGCAACGCCCCGCTTCAATTCCGACGCGACACTAGCCAGCCCCCCCGCGGAACACCAGAGCACAGATGACGCCACTTGAGGTGGCGCGGTATCCGTGCGACCCAAGGGCAAAACAGCCACGGATCACGCCATGACAACAGCCGCCTTTCCCGCCGCCCGCTTCCGCCGCCTCAAATCCAGCGCGGCCTTGCGGGCTCTTGCCTGTGAAAACACCCTGTCGGTGGGTGATCTGATCTGGCCGGTTTTCGTGCGCGACGGTGAAGGGATGCGCGAACCGGTGGTGTCGATGCCGGGGGTTGACCGCCTGTCGGTCGATCTGTTGGTCGAGGCGGCGCGCGACGCGGCAGATCTGGGCATACCGGCAATCTGCCTGTTTCCCTATACCGACCCACGCCTGAAAACCCAGTTGTGCGAAGAGGCGTGGAGCCCCGACAACCTGTCCAACCGCGCGATTCGCGCAATCAAGGCTGCGGTGCCGGATCTGGCCGTGATGACCGATGTCGCGCTTGACCCGTACAACATCAACGGCCACGACGGCATTGTGCGCGACGGGATCATCGTAAACGACGAAACGGTCGCGGCGCTGGTCAAGATGGCGCTGGCCCAGGCCGAGTCGGGCGCCGACATCCTGGGACCGTCCGACATGATGGACGGACGGATCGGCGCGATGCGTGCGGCGCTTGAAGGGGCGGGCCACCAGAATGTAACGATCATGTCCTATGCCGCAAAATATGCCAGCGCATTCTATGGCCCGTTCCGCGATGCGGTCGGCGCCACCGGCGCGCTGACCGGCGACAAGAAGACCTATCAGATGAACCCTGCCAATTCCGACGAGGCCCTGCGCCTGGTCGAACGCGATCTGCTGGAAGGCGCCGACATGGTGATGGTGAAACCCGGCCTGCCATATCTGGACATCTGCCGCCGGGTGAAAGACCGCTTTGGCGCGCCCACCTTTGCCTATCAGGTGTCGGGCGAATACGCGATGATCCAGGCGGCGGCGGCCAATGGGTGGATCGACGGGGCGCAGGTGATGGCGGAAACGCTGATCGCGTTCAAACGCGCCGGATGCGACGGCATCCTTACCTATTTCGCCCCCGCGATGGCCCGCGCCTTGCGCGGCTAGGGGCGTGGCGCGCCGGCCCCCTATCGCGGCAATCCGCCCAAGGCAGGGCCGGCTCGTTGTACAGGATGACAGCGCCACGAAAATTTCGTATGGACATCGGCAGAGCAACCACCAAAGGTTGTCACCCTGAGGTGAACCGGCAGTAAAAGGCGATTTCCAAATGACATCCTATTCCCGCCGCACGGTTTTGACCGGCGCATCTTCGGTCTTGCTGTTCGGGGCGGCCTGCTCCAACGCGCTGGGCAGCCGTGGCCCCGAAACCATTGACGCCCGCGTGGCCAGTTCGCTGAGCTTTCTCTATTCGAACTATCCCGCCACCCAGGATCTGCGCGACAAATCGGCAGGCCAACTGGTGATGCCGCTGGTCACCGAGGCCGGTTTTGGCCTCGGCGGCAGCTATGGGCGCGGCGCCCTGCAAGTGGCCGGAACGACGATCGATTATTACTCGGCCACCCAGGCAAGTCTCGGATTTCAGATCGGGGCACAGCAATTCGCCCATGTGCTGTTCTTCATGACCAACGACGCGCTGTACAATTTCCGCACCTCGCCCGGTTGGTCAGCAGGGGCCGATGTGCAATATGCGGTGAATGACCAGGCCGGCAACCTGTCGGCCGATACCACCACAACACTGTCGCCGGTGATCGCGGTGATCTTCGGTCAGGCAGGGCTGATCGCCGGGGCGACGGTGACGGGCACCAAATACACCCGCATCATCCCCTGAGGCTTTTCACCGGCCCGGCCCCGGTCTAATGTCGCACGGTCCATAACCGGAGCGCCGTGCCATGACCCTGATCCTGAACCCGAACATGGCCGCCACCTCGCCACCGCCGGTGATGGAGGCGCGCCGCTGGCTGGCCAAGGCGACCTTTGGCCTTGATCGTCCGCTGATCAACGTCAGCCAGGCCGCCCCTGTGGCGCCGCCGCCGCAGACGCTGCGCGCCGCAATGGCCGAAACGATCCTGTCGGTGAACGAATCGCATCTTTATGGCCCGGTGCTGGGCCTGCCTGACCTGCGCGCCCAAGTGGCGGCACAGTGGAGCGCCAGCTATGGCGGCGTTGTGAGCCCCGATCAGGTGGCCATCACGTCAGGCTGCAATCAGGCCTTCGCCGCCGTGATCAGCACGATCGCCCGACAAGGGGACGAGGTGATCCTGCCCACACCGTGGTACTTCAACCACAAGATGTGGCTCGACATGAACGGAATAACGACGGTGCCGCTGGCCACCGGCCGCGGGCTGATCCCCGAGGCCGACGCTTGCGCCGCCTTGATCACGCCGCGCACCCGAGCCATCGTGCTGGTCACCCCCAACAATCCGGGCGGCGCCGAATACCCCGCCGAAACCCTGCGCGCCTTTGCCAACCTTGCGCGGCACCACGGCCTGCCGCTGATCGTCGATGAAACCTATCGCGATTTCGACAGCCGCGTTTCCACGGAAGGGAACAACAGCTTCTCAGGCGCCCCCCACGATCTGTTCACCGATCCCGACTGGGACGAGGTGCTTGTTCAGCTTTACAGCTTTTCAAAGGCCTATCGCCTGACCGGCCACCGCGTCGGCGCGCTGACGGCCAGCACCGCGCGCCTGGCAGAGGTGGAAAAATTTCTGGACACGGTCACCATCTGCCCCAACCAACTGGGCCAGCACGCGGCACTTTGGGGAATGCGCAACCTGTCACAATGGCTGGCGGGTGAACGCGCCGAAATCCTTGACCGGCGCGCCGCAATGGAACAAGGGTTTGCCCGCCTGCCCGATTGGAACCTTTTGGGCTGTGGCGCCTATTTCGCCTATGTCGAACACCCATTCGACGTGCCCAGTGACACGCTGGCGCAGCGTCTTGTGCAAGACGCGGGCATCCTGTTGTTGCCCGGCACGATGTTCACCCCCAAGGGCGACGCGGCAGGCAAACGCCAGTTGCGGATCGCCTTCGCAAATATCGACCGCGCGGGCATAGGCCACTTGTTCGACAGGCTCGCCCCGCTTTCCTATTGATCCGGCTGCGCTTCTTCTTTGGAAAAATACTCCCGCCGGAGGCGCACCTCTGCCCCTGTCGATGCCTTCAGAGTGTACGGAACTGGTGCTCCTGGCGCAGGGTCCAGCGTACGGATATGGTGAACGCGCCCTCGCCTTGCACCTCGGACTCGACCACGCCCTGTTCGTGCAGCCAAGCCCGCTTGCGCGCCTCGTCAAAAGTGAGGGTCAGGGTGCGGGAATTTCGCTCATCATCCAAGGCCCCGGCGATCGCGTCGTAAAAGGCATCAAGCCCCGCGCCGGTCAGCGCGGACACCGGCAGCACGCCGATTTCACGCGCCGCCGTGGTTTCGACTGCCGCACGGGCCTCGGGCGACAGCGCGTCGATCTTGTTCCACAGCTCGATCTGCGGCACCGTCGGATCGACGCCAAGTTGTTTCAGAATCGCGCGCACGTCTTCGGCCTGTTCTTCGGTGTTGGGATGGGCGATGTCGCGCACATGGCAGATCAGATCGGCACCCAGCACCTCTTCCAGCGTGGCACGGAACGCCGCCACAAGCTGCGTCGGCAGGTCCGAGATGAACCCCACGGTATCTGACAGGATCACCCTTTTCCCCGAGGGCAGTTCGACGCCGCGCATCGTCGGGTCAAGCGTGGCGAACAACATGTCCTCGGCCATCACGCTGGCGCCGGTCATGCGGTTGAACAGCGTGGATTTCCCGGCGTTGGTATAGCCAACCAGAGCCACCACCGGGAACGGCACCTTGGCGCGGGCGGCGCGGTGCAGTTCGCGTGTCTTGACCACCTTGCCAAGCTGTTTTTTCAGGCGCACCAGCTGATCGTCGATCGCCCGGCGGTCAGCCTCGATCTGGGTTTCACCGGGGCCGCCGACAAACCCGAGGCCGCCGCGCTGACGTTCCAGGTGGGTCCAGGCGCGCACAAGGCGGGTGCGCTGATAGCTGAGCGCGGCCATTTCCACCTGAAGCACCCCCTCGCGGGTGCGGGCGCGGTCGGAAAAGATCTCCAGGATCAATCCCGTGCGATCCAACAGCTTGACGCCCCACTCTTTTTCGAGATTGCGCTGTTGCACTGGCGACACCGGCCCGTCGATCAGGACAAGGCCCACCTCGGCCTCGTGCAGCTGTGCCTTGATCTCGGCGATCTTGCCCTTGCCGAACAACATGCCGGGATGCAGCTTGGGCAGGCGCACCACCGCGCCCCCCACCAGATCAAGGTTGGGCAGCGCGGCGGCAAGCGCCATCGCCTCGGCCAGCGCCACTTCGGGCACCCGCCGCTCACGGTCGGATTTGATTTCAGGATGCAGCACCCAGGCGCGCATGGCCTGAATGGCAGTATCATCCACGGTTATTCTTCGCCATCATAAAGATTGATCGGCGAGGCGGGCATTATCGTGGAAATCGCATGTTTGTAAACCAGTTGCGATTGACCATCCCGGCGCAGCAGCACACAGAAATTGTCGAACCAGGTGATTACACCCTGCAATTTCACACCATTGATGAGAAAGATGGTGACCGGAACCTTGGTCTTCCGCACATGATTCAAGAATGCATCTTGCAAATTCTGTCTGTCGCCAGCCATTTCCCCGTCCAAACCTTTTTATTGGCCCAAAGCGCAAACAAGCGCCGGGCATCTGCAAACGCGGCCAATATGGCGATGCTTTAGCCGAGAATCCAGCGCTAATAGGGAGTTGGTCGAAAACCGTCGGGGATTGTGTCAGCGACGCCAGAAATCAGGGTTGAGAAGAGCAATCAAGGCGAGAGTTTCCATGCGGCCCAACACCATGGCCGCCGCAAAAACCGTGCGTGTCGCGTAAGAGAGTTCGCCCATGATGATCGGTTCCCCGGCGGCCAGGGTCACCAGCGGGCCGGTGGTGGTCAGCGCGGCCAGGGTCAGCACGGTGGATTTCTCGAAGGCAAGGCCCGTCAGGCTGAACGCGACCATCAACAGCGCGATGGACAGTGCGAACAGCATGAAGAACACCCAGGCTACATAGGCGCCCTTGCGCCGGATTCGCCGCGCCGTCCGGCCGGCACCACCGACAGAGCTGGCATGGACCAGCTTTTCCAGTTCGCGCACCCCATGTTTGTAAAGGGCATAGATGCGCAGCAGCTTGACCCCGCCCGCCGTCGTGGCCACGCCCCCACCGATCAACGCCAGCCCCATCAGCACCATTCCCGGCGTCTGCAGCCCCGACCATGCCGTGGCGGTATCCCACTCGGCGCTTTCAAATCCGGTGGTCGTCAGGAATGACAATGCGGTAAACACCGCCCCCCAGAGCACACGCAGCATCTTTTCGGGCTCCATCGACCCTTCGATCGCATAGGCACCCACCCAGTGGCGCAGCACCAGGAACCCGGGCACCACGATGATGCAGAACAGACCCATGCGCATTTCCGGATCCTTGAGCAACGGGCGCAAACCATATCGCCCGGCATCGCTGGAAAAGGTCAGCCGTGACACTGCGAAGAACAGGAACACGAAGATCAGCAATTCACTGAGCAACCCGCCGCCGCCGCCCTGCCCCGTGGTGATTCCACTTGTCGACAGGGTTGACATCGCGCGGCAGACCGCCGCGAGCGGTGTTTCACCGGCCATCAACAGCCCGATCCACAGAACCAGCGTCAGCGCGGCATAGACTGGCGCCAACCGCCCGGTGAACCGGATCAGGCGCTGCGATCCATCGGCGACGCGGGTGATCTGATTGCCGGCGGCGGGGCTGGTGCCTTCGCCGATGCCGCCATCCGACAGCACCTCGAACCCGCCCAGGTTCATCGGGGCGATCAGCGCCACCGCCGAGACCCAGATCAACAAGCCGCCCAGCCAACCGGCCATCGCGCGCCACAGGTGTAAACTGTCGGGCAGACGGCGAGGTTCATACAGTGTGGCGCCAGTGGTGGTTATCGACGACACCATTTCGAACCAGGCGTTGACAAAACGGGTCGTGCCCAACGCCTCGTAAAACGGAACGGCCATCAGCGCCGGTATAACGGTGAAGGCGGCCACAAGCGTGATGAGATAGCTGCGCGCCTGACGCCGAACCACCATTCCGTCGGTCGCCAAGGCCAGAAGCGTGGTCAGCACACAGCACAGCACGCAGGTGTAAAGAAACGCCCGTGCCACATGCATATCCCCGATCGCAAAGGCATGGGTGGCGGGCACGATCATCGCCATGCTGGCGATCCCCGTAAGGATCACAAGCAGCGGCAGACGGACCAGAAGGCGTTCCATCGGCGCGTCCTCAGAAAAAGTCGATGCTGACCTGGAACAGCCGCTCGACCTCGGGCACGTCACCAGACATGGCAAAAACGACGATCACGTCGCCTTCTTCAATTCGGGTGCCACCGCGCGGCGTGATCACGGTGCTGCCCTTTTGCACCGCCCCCACCAGAACGCCTTCGGGAAAGGCAATGTCGCGCACCAACTGCCCGGCGATGGGCGAGGTGGACAACACCTGTGCCTCGATGATCTCGGCCTCGGCGTCGCCAATGGAATAGACGCCGCGCACCCGACCCTGACGGATATGGCGCAGGATCGACGATACGGTAGTACTGCGCGGGTTGATGAAGGCGTCGATGTCCAGCGGCCCCATCAGCGATTGCAGCGTCGGGTCATTGACCAGACAGATCGCCATCTTGCACCCCGCCGCCTTGGCCCGCACAGCGGCCAGCACGTTCACCTTGTCGTCATCGGTCACCGCAAGAATTGCGTCGGCCTTGGAAATGCTGGCTTCGTTCAACAGGTCCATGTTCAACCCGTCGCCGTGCAGAACGATGGTGCGCTCCAACAGGTCGGCGGCGCGTTCGGCAATCGGGCGGGCGCGCTCGATCACCTTGACGCGCACCCGGTCGGTCTGTTTTTCCAGCGCCGCCGCCACGGCCAGCCCCACGTTGCCGCCCCCGACAATCACCACGCGGTTTTGTTTGGCGAACTTCTTGCCGAAGATTTCAAGCGTGCGGGTCACGTCGTCGCGGTGCGACAACACATATATCTGATCGTCCTCGAACAACTGATCGCCCGGTGCCGGCGCAAACAGCGCGCCTTTGCGCCGCACCCCGACGACCACCGCGCGCAGGGTGGAAAACAGATCGGTCAGTTGGCGCAAAGGCGTGTTCAGAACCGGGCAATCCGCCTCCAACGCGATGCCCAGAAGCTGGGTCTGCCCGCCCAGAAAGCTTTGGGTGTCAAAGGCCACGGGGGCCGCCAGACGGCGCAGCGCGGCCTCGGCCACCTCGCGCTCGGGAGAAATCACCACGTCGATCGGCATATGGTCGCGGCGATACAAATCGGAATATATCGCGTTCAGATAGCTTTGCGAGCGCAGGCGCGCGATCTTGCGGGGCACCGAAAACACCGAATGTGCCACCTGACAGGTGACCATGTTCACCTCGTCGGAATGGGTGGCGGCGATCACCATGTCGGCATCCCGCGCCCCGGCCCGGTCCAGCACATCGGGATAGCTGGCAAAGCCGGTGATGCCCTGAACATCCAGCGTATCGGTGGCGCGCCGCACCAGATCGGCGTCATAGTCAACCACGGTCACATCGTTGCGTTCGCCTGACAGATGGCGCGCGATCTGCCAGCCGACCTGACCCGCGCCGCAGATGATGACTTTCATCCAAGCTTCCTTTCGGTCCGGCCCCTGAGGACGCTGGACAAGCCCAGCGTTCGATGAAACCCTTGTCTAATGCCATACAGTCATGGCAACATGGACAGGGGGACGCAATGCAAAAGGCGAAATCGGTCCTGATCCTCGCGGTGCTGGCGGGCTGTGCGCCCTATTCAGGTTATTACAAGGCGGGGCAAACGGTGGCCCGGCTGAACACCGACCAGACGGCGTGCGAAGTGAAGGGTGCCCAGGACGTGCCGCCAAATACCCAGCTGCGCCGCACCCCGGTAGAGTTGATACCGGCGCGCGAAATCTGTGATCGGCACGGCAAGTGTTCAGTGATTCCAGCCCGGATCGAAGGGGGCGAGGTTTATTCCTATGACGCCAACGCCGATTTGCGCGCCCGCGTCGTGGCACAGTGCATGGCCGACAAAGGCTATGAAAAGGTGTCCATCCCGCCCTGCCCCGACAGCGTCGCCAAGGTGGCGGCATCGCGCGCGCCGGGCGTTCTGCCGCCGCTGGGGCCGAATATCTGTGTTGCGCACGGTGCCGATGGTGGCTTGATCTTCGTCACCACAGCGCCGGCCCGCTGAGCGCCCTCACCCTTCCACATCCTCGATATAGGCGATGCGGTTGCCCAGTTTCGTACCGGTTACCACGCTCAGTGATTTCAGCTTGCGGTGCAGCGCGCTGCGCTCCATCCCGACAAAGGTGGCGGTGCGGCTGATATTGCCGCCAAAGCGGTTGATCTGGGTCAGCAGATACTCGCGCTCGAACAATTCGCGCGCTTCGCGCAACGGCAGCGTGGCCAGCGAACCAGACAGCACAACCCGCCCCTCCTCCTCGCTGACAGGCTCGACCCCGGGCAGTTCGCTGGCCGAAATATCGCCCTTGTCGGCACCCAGGATCAGAACCCGCTCGATCACGTTCTTCAACTGGCGCACGTTGCCGGGCCACAGCATGGTCTGCAACAGCGCGACCGCCTCGTCGCTGATCCGGCGCAGCGGCAGACCCTGAGTCTTGTTGAAAAGGGTAATGAAATGATCGGCCAGTTCGGGTATGTCCTCGCGCCGCTCGTCCAGCGCAGGCACCGTGATCGGCACCACGGCCAGCCGGTGAAACAGCTCTTGACGGAACCGGCCCATCTGGATTTCCTGGATCAGATCGCGGTTTGTGCTGCTGATCACCCGCATGTCGACCTTGATCTTTTCGCTGCCGCCGACCCGGGTGAACGACTGGTCCACCAGTACCCGCAGGATCTTGCTCTGGGTGCCCAGCGGCATATCTGCCACCTCGTCAAAAAACAGGATACCGCCATCGGCCTGTTCCAGCAGACCCGGCTCGACCCCGCGCTCGGACGTTTCACGGCCAAACAACACCTCTTCCATGCGCTCTGGTTCGACGGTTGCCGAACTGACGGTGACGAACGGCGCGCTGGCACGGCTGGAATGGGCGTGGATATAGCGCGCGGCAACTTCCTTGCCGCTGCCTGCGGCCCCGGTCAACATCACCCGACCATTGCTTTTCGTCACCTTATCAAGGTTTGATTTCAATGCCTTGAAAGCCGAACTTGATCCGATCATTTCGGATACGGTGCCATCGCGGCGCTTCAACTCGGTGTTTTCGCGGCGCAGGCGGCTGGCTTCCATGGCGCGCCCGATCACCACCGTCAACTGGTCGATGTTGAAGGGTTTTTCGATAAAATCATAGGCCCCCTGCTTGATCGCCGCGACGGCGATTTCCACGTTGCCATGTCCTGAAATAATAATGATCGGCACGCCGGGATGGTCGCGCTTGGTGGCTTTCAAGATGTCGATCCCGTCCATCCGGCTGTCTTTCAGCCAGATGTCGAGGATCATCAGCGCCGGCAATTCCTTGGCGATCTGCGCCATGCAATCGTCGGAATTGCCGGCCAGCCGGGTGGTATAGCCTTCGTCCTTGAGAATGTCCGAGATAAGTTCCCGGATGTCGCGTTCATCGTCTACGATCAGAATATCGCCCATAACCTGTAACCTTTCCTCATAATACGGCCGCCTCGTCCAATGCGCCCGCGTCAGTTTCCACCAGAAGGGGCAATCTTATGTCTGCGCGCGCACCGCGATGCGCGGTGTCGCCAAATGGGTCGGCATCCGTCAGGGTCAGGGTGCCGCCGTGCTCTTCGATGATCTTTTTGACGATCGGAAGGCCCAGCCCGGTGCCCGCCGCGCGCGTCGTCACATACGGCTCGAACAGGCGGGCGCGATCTTCGGGCAGGCCGATGCCGTTGTCCGAAATGCTGATCCGGATCTCGCCAGCGTCGGCCTGCATCACCACCCGCACCTCGGGCACATGCCCCGGCGGCGCGCCCGTTTCATACAAGGTTTCAATGGCCTCTGTGGCGTTCTTGATCAGATTTGTAATCGCCTGGCCGATCATCGTGTCGTCAAACTCGGCCATCACCGGGCCTTGCGGAATATCCGCCACCAGATGCAGATCGTCAGCGCGCGCGCCCTGCAACGTCACTGCATCCCGCAACAGATGGGCCATGTCATGCAGCCGCCGCTCGGGTTGCGGCATCCGAGCGAATTTCGAGAATTCGTCAACGATGCGGCGCAGATCACCTGTCTGGCGCACGATCACATCGGTGTATTGTTCCAGTGCCTGCGCGTCCTCGTCGGACAATTTGCGCGCGAACTTGCGCTTGATCCGCTCGGCCGACAACTGGATCGGGGTCAGAGGGTTCTTGATTTCATGGGCGATGCGCCGGGCCACGTCGCCCCAGGCGGCCATCCTTTGCGCCGCGACCAGATCGGTCACGTCGTCAAAGGCCACCACATATCCCTCAAGCCGGCCGTCATCAGAGCGGCGGGTTGACATCCGCACCAGAAGGCTTTCCAGATGCCCGCCGCGCGAAACCTTTACCTCTTCCTGCGCCAGCTCGATCCGGGGATTGGCGCGCAGCCTTTCGAACAGCGGGCCGAATTCGGGCACCGCCACCGACAGCGCGGTCTTCTGGCCCGCGCCTTCGTCCAGTTGCAACAACCGTTCGGCGCTGCGGTTCACAAAGGTCACCCGGCCTTTCGCGTCCAGCCCGACCAGACCTGCCGTCACCGATGACAGCACGGAATCAAACAGCCTGCGCCGCTGCTCGATCTGGTCGGTGCTGGCCAGCAGCGTGTCGCGCTGGCCTTTCAGGCGCTTTGTCATCTGGTTGAACAGCCGGCCCAGCATGGCGATTTCGTCATCGCCCTCTTCTTCGCGCACGCGCACGTCCAGATCGCCCGCGCCCACCCGTTGCGCAGCCCCGGCCAGCCGCCCCACCGGCCCCGCCAGACGTTCGGCAAACCACAAGCCCAGCCAGATCGCCGCAAGGATCAGGATCACCGCAAAACCCAGATACAACAGGCCGAATTCAAACAGGATGCGCCCCCGCTCGCTTTCCAGTTGGTTGTAAAGGCGCACGGTTTCCTGGGTGTCATCCAGCAGCGCCAGGATTTCGCCATCAACATCGCGGCTTACCAGCAAAAACCGGTTGCCGATCCCGCCCAGTCGCACAAGGGCGCGAAATTCGTTCTGCGCCCAGTCCTCGATCACCACGATTTCGCCGGCCGCGGCGCGGTCCAGATCCGCCGCGTCGGGTTGTTCGAAATCGAACAGATACGATCCTTCGCCGCGGGCCCGAATTTCGCCCATGTTGTCGATCACATAGGCCTCGCGCAGGCCGCGCTGGATTCGATTCTGTGCCTGACCCAGAACCTGGCGCAACTCGCCATCCGACACCAGAAAACCATCGCTTTGCAGGCCGGACAGAAATCCGGCCAAAGCTTCGGCATCGGTGCGCAGATCCTGGCGCTGTTCGTCCTCATACGCCTCGGCCGCCGACAGAGATGCGCCGACAACATCGCGCACCCGCTCGGAAAACCATCCCTCAAGGCCGACATTCACCGTCAGCCCGGCGAACACCGCCACCGTCACCGTTGGCACCAGAGCAATCGCAGCAAACGCCGCAGTCAGCCGGATGTGCAACCGCGACCCCGCCGATTGCGCCCGGCGCGCTGCGACCATCCGCACCAGCGACCCCATGACCAAAGCCGCCACAACCAGAACATAGACCAGATCGGCCAGCAGGATCAGCCGCAGCGACAGTGATGATGCACTTTTGTCCAGCGGCCCCAGAACCAGCAACGTCGCCAACGCCAGCACCGGCCCCAACACCACCAACCCGAAGGTTGAGAAGGTCTGGAAGCGGCGCTGCCGACGCAGCCGCGCAAAACGATCCCAGGTTGCCGTGCGGACACGTCCTGTCACGGGTGAACCCCCTAATTGATGTGTCGCTTTGCGCGACGTACCGCTCTATTTGGTGGTCTCTATTCGGATGATACCGAACGGCCACACATTCTGTTGCGGTTTTACATCAATTTACGGCGTCGTGTCACGCGAATATCGAGGTCGGTGATCTTCTTTCGCAATGTATTTCGGTTGATGCCCAACAAATCGGCGCATTTCGCCTGATTTCCCCCTGTTGCATCCAGTGCAATCTCGATCAGCGGGCCTTCCACCTCGCGCAAGATCCGCTGGTGCAGGCCGGGCGGCGGCAAGACGCCACCGTGCAGATCGAAATAGCGTTTCAGATGCTTTGCCACCGAACCCGACAGTTTTTCACCCTCGCCACCGCCGCGCAGAGGCTCCATCGCCGGTTGGTTGCCCAAAACCGCCTCGGCTTCGGCGCGGCTGATCTCGTCTTCGTTGCCGGTGATGACGATGCGGCGCACGGTATTTTCCAGCTGCCGCACGTTGCCGGGCCAGGAATAGCTGCGGATCAAATCCAGTGCGCCGTCGGAAAACCGCCGCGCCGGCAGGCCGTCCCGCTCGGCCCGTTGCAGGAAATGCGCGGTCAGCAGCGAAATGTCATCGACCCGTTCGCGCAGGGCGGGCACAGCGATGGTCACCCCACCCAGACGATAGAACAAATCCTGCCGAAACGCACCGGTTTCCATCCTGTGGGCCAGGTTGCCCTGGCTCGACGCCATGATGCGGGGGGCGTTGTCGGTGAAGCTGTCCAGCATCCGGACAATACGCGCTTGTACCTCTTCTTCCAGATCGCCCACTTCATCGAACAGGATCGACCCGCCGCGCGCCCGGCTGATCACCGTGGCAGGGCCATCCATCGTCGAAAGATCACCGGCGCTTGCCACCACGAAGGGCAGCGTGCGGCGGTCGGAAAAATCATGGATCGCCCGCGCAATCAGCGATTTGCCAGTGCCCGATTCACCGGTGATGAGAACCGGCAGGTCGGTGTTCATCACCCGCGCCACCAGCCTGTACAAAGCTTGCATCGCCGCAGTTCGCCCGACCAGCGGCAGATCGTCCGCCGGCATCTTGTCGCCCTTGGGCCTTGCCGCTGCGGGCGCGCGACGTTTCACCTCAAGCGCGCGGGCGGCGCGTTTCATCAGATCAGGCAGATCGAAGGGTTTCGGCAGATAATCAAACGCGTCGGCCTCGGCCGCCTGTATCGCCGTCATGATTGTGTTTTGCGCCGAAATCACGATCACCGGCAGGCCGGGCCGTTCACGCGAAATCTTCGGCAGCGCCTCAAGACCGTTGCCATCGGGCATGATGACATCGGAAATCACCAGATCGCCCTTGCCCTCTTCCACCCAGCGCATCAGCGTCACCATCGACGATGTGGCATGCACCTTGCACCCCGCCCGCGTCAGCGCCTGGGTCAGCACGGTGCGGATCGTGCGATCGTCGTCAGCGACGAGAACAGTGCCATCCATTATTCAGTGTCCTTCAGGTTCGGGCAAATTCGGGGTCTTCAAACGTCTTCCTCGGGCACCTTGGGCGCGACGGGCAATGATATGCGAAACACCGTGCGTCCCGGCACGGAATCGACCGAGATCCAGCCATCGTGATCCGAGATGATCTTGCTGACCAGGGCCAGGCCCAGGCCGGTGCCGTTTTCACGCCCCGAGACGAAGGGTTCGAAAATATCCTGCGCGAGGTCCGGTGGCAGGCCCGGGCCGTCATCAATGATTTCCACCTGCAAGGGCAGCGCGCCATCCATCCCGTCCTTGCGCCGCAGGCGCAGCGACAGGTCATAAAAGGTATGGATGCGGATCGTGCCACCTTCTGGGCCTGCCGCCTCGGTTGCGTTGCGGAACAGATTCAGGAACACCTGCAACATCTGATCGGCATCCACAAAGGTGGGCGGCAGCGACGGATCATATTCCTCGACCATCTTCATGTGCCCGGCAAACCCGACCAGCGCCGATTTGCGCGCCCGGTCCAACAGATCATGCACATTGATCGACCGGCGCAGCGGCGGGCGCAGATTGCCGAACTGTTCCACCTGATCAAGCAGCGCGACGATGCGGCGGCTTTCCGCGACGATCAGGTCGGTCAGCTCCTGATCTTCGCCCGACAGGCCCATCGACAACAGCTGTGCCGCGCCGGTGATGCCGGCCAGCGGGTTTTTTATTTCATGGGCCAGCATTTCGGCCATGCCGATGGCCGAACGGGCCGAGGTTTTCACCTGATGCGACCGGCCCAGCCGGTCGGCAATCTGGCGCGGTTCCATGATCACCAGAACGAAACCCGGCATCCCGATCATCGGCGCGATCTGGATGTTGCATTGCACCGGCGGGCGCTGACCGCTGCCCACATCCACATTGTTGATGAACAGCGCGCCATGATCCCGGCGCACCCGCAGAAACGCCTCGTCGAGCGGCGCGTCGATGTACAGCTTGTCGAACACCGGCGCGCCCCGCATGCTGCGCGCCGATGCGTTGAGGAACTGTTCTGCCGCCGGATTGATCTCGGAGATCATATCGCCCGGATCCAGAAGAAACGCCGGCACCGGCAGTGACGCCCACAGGGTTTCAGTCAAATTGCTCATGCGGCCAATCCATGTGTCCGCTCAAAGGCCAAGGGCAGCAGCCGCAGCACACGGGCCGGATCGGCGGCGGTCAGAACCTCGCGGCGCAGTGCGGCGGGTGTCGCCGCACGCACCATATACCAGCCCAGGTGTTTGCGCACGACCTTGGCCCCCAGCGCCGCACCGTAGAACGACAGAGCCATCTCGAAATGCCCCGCCACCAGATCGGCCAGCGCCCGGCCTTCCGGCGCGCGGGGCATCGGCGCACCGCACAGCCGCGCCGCGATCTGCGCCAGAACCCAGGGCTGACCCTGCGCGCCACGCCCGATCATCACACCACAGGCACCCGATCGCTCCAACGCCGCGCGCGCGGTGGTGCCATCCACGATGTCACCATTGGCAATCACCGGCACCGAAACCGCGTCGCGCACCGCCCGGATCGCCGCCCAATCGGCAGCGCCTTTGTAAAACTGGCACCGGGTGCGCCCGTGGATGGTGATCATCGCCACGCCCGCCGCCTCGGCCCGGCGGGCCAGTTCGGCGGCATTGCGCAGCCCGTCATCCCAGCCCAGCCGGGTTTTCAGCGTCACCGGCACCTTGACCGCCGCCACCACCGCCGCGATCAGCCCCACCGCATGGTCCAGATCCCGCATCAGTGCCGAGCCGGACAGACCGCTGGTCACCCGTTTGGCCGGGCAGCCCATGTTGATGTCGATGATCCGCGCGCCGTTCGCCTCGACCATGCGGGCCGCCTCGGCCATCCAATGCGCCTCGCGGCCGGCAAGCTGTACGGCGGTGCGCGCCTGGCCAAAGCCCAGTTCGGCCTTTTCACGCATCCCCACCTTGGCCTGCACCATTTCCTGACTCGCGACCATTTCGCTCACCACCAGCCCGGCGCCGAAGGATGCGACAAGCTGTCGAAACGGCAGATCGGTGATGCCAGCCATGGGCGCCAACAGCACCGGTGGGTCGAGGGTGATCAAGTTATCCAAAGCTATGCCCAATCGCTGTGCAACTGCCTCTATAAGTATCGCAGCCTGCGGAAATAGCAAACCAGCACCGCATCCGTGGCCAGCAAATCCGCACCAAAACACGATGCGCCCAAAATTTCAGCAGCCCCTGCGCCTGCTGCTTTCCATTGTCTTGCGCCGCGCCTTGCCCTAGACCAAAAGCCGCCGGAGAGGGAACCCAACCGAATGACGACAGCCGCCGTGATTGTGGCCGCAGGGCGCGGAACGCGGGCGGGCGGGCCGGTTCCCAAGCAATGGCGCATGTTGAACGGGCGCGCCGTTGTCGCCTGGACCCTTGAGGCGTTTCGCGCCTCTCCCCGGATTGATCGCATCGTGCTGGTGCTGCACCCCGATGATATGGGCATGGCCCCCGGTTACACCGCCCATGGCGATGTCACGGTCACGCCCGGCGGGGCCAGCCGCGACGCCAGCGTAATGGCCGGGCTGCTGGCGCTGGAGCATCAGGGGGTCGCCCGCGTGCTGATCCATGATGTCGCGCGCCCGCTGGTCAGCCTGGGCCTGATCGCCCGGGTCTGCGACGCGCTCGACGATGCGCCGGGGGCGGCCCCTGCCCTGCCCGTGTCCGACGCGCTGTGGCTGGGCGAAGGCGACACTGTGGCGGGCACCCGCGACCGACGCAACCTGTACCGTGCCCAGACGCCCCAGGGCTTTCACTTTGACGCAATTCTGGCCGCCCACCGCACCCACCCCGGCGGGGCCGCCGATGATGTCGAGGTGGCGCGCGCCGCCGGGATGGCCGTGCATATCGTCGAGGGCGACGAGGCCAATCTGAAAATCACCACTGCGGGCGATTTCGCCCGCGCCGAACACCTGATGGGGCACACCATGGATATCCGCACCGGCAACGGTTTTGACGTACACGCCTTTTGCGATGGCGATCATGTGGTGCTGTGTGGGCTGACCATTCCCCACAGCCACGCTCTGTTGGGCCATTCCGACGCCGATGTGGGAATGCACGCCGTCACTGATGCGATTTACGGGGCACTGGCGGCCGGTGACATTGGCCGCCACTTCCCCCCGTCCGATCCACAATGGAAAGGTGCCGCATCCGAGATTTTCCTGATCCACGCCTGTGATCTTGCGCGCGATCAGGGCTTTGCGATCACCCATATCGACCTGACGCTGATCTGCGAAGCGCCCAAGATCGGCCCCCATGCCGACGCCATGCGCGCCCAGATGGCCGATTTGACCGGCCTGTCGGTGGACCGGGTATCGGTCAAGGCCACGACGACGGAACGGCTGGGGTTCACCGGGCGGGGCGAGGGCATTGCCGCGCTGGCCACCGCGACGCTGGTGGCATCGTGAGGGTGGCGCATCTGGTGGCGACGGTTCTCGGGGTGGGCCATCTGCGCCCGGCACCGGGCACCTGGGGATCATTGATCGCGCTGCCGCTGGCCTATGGGATATTGGTGTCGGGCGGATGGGTTGCCCTGCTGGTATGCGGCATCCTGGCCTTTGCCGCCGGTCTTTGGGCCACAGCGCAGGAAACCCGCGGCAAGGCCGACCATGACCCATCGGAAATTGTCATCGACGAGGTGGTGGGCCAGTGGATTGCCCTGATGCCCGTCGCCTATGGCTCCGCGATGATGGGGGTGACGCCCGAGCGGCTGTGGCCCGGATGGCTGGCCGCGTTTGTGCTGTTCCGGCTGTTTGACGTGACAAAGCCCTGGCTGGTCGGCTGGGCCGACCAGCGCAGCGATGCCTTGGGTGTGATGCTGGACGATGTGATCGCCGGGGTTTTCGCCGCAGTGGCGGTGATCGCGCTGGCCGCCCTGTTCCATCTGGTGCTGATGTGAACCGCGCGGCGCAACTTCTTGATCTGGCACGGCAAAAGCGGGTGATGATTGTCACCGCCGAAAGCTGTACCGGGGGGCTTGTGGCGGGGGCGATCACAGACATTGCCGGGTCATCGGCGGTGTTCGACAGGGGGTTCGTCACCTATACCAACGCCGCCAAGATCGACATGCTGGGCGTGTCGCCCGCCACCCTGGACGCTTTCGGCGCGGTCAGCGAAGCGGTGGCGCGGGAAATGGCGACGGGAGCGCTGGCGCGGTCGGGCGCCGGGGTGGCGGTGTCGGTCACCGGCATCGCAGGCCCTGGAGGCAGCGCGCACAAGCCCGAGGGGCGCGTGTGTTTCGGTATTGCCGACGCCAACGGAACCCAAGCCGAAACCCATGACTTCGGTGCCATCGGGCGGGCCAATGTGCGCCGGGCCAGCGTAGAGCAGGCGCTGAACCTGCTGATCAGGGCCGTTTCCAAACTGCCCGATTAACCGGCTGATCTGCAATTTGCGCGCCCTGAATTTGGGCGGATCGTGCAGCATGGCGCGACTCAGCCGATCAACTGGCCAAAATCATCGCTCTGCACCGCCTGCCACAGCTTGTCCGCCAAGGCATCGCCCAACAGCGCCGCCGCCTTGGCGCGCAGCTTGGCCGCCCGATGCCCAGGGTCAAGCGGCGCAGCCAGATCATGGAACGCCGTACGCACAGTGCCATCTTGCAGCACCACCCGCACCCGCGCGGCGGTTTCGGTCAGGTCGTCATCGCCCAGCACCACCACCCGGTCACGCAACGCAACAAGCGCAGGATCGGTGCAGGCGGCATCGCTGAATGTCGCAACCGCGGCGGTGGACCGGCCGGCCAGACACAGCGCTGCCGTTAAACGATAGCTGAACTTTGCGCCCAGCCCGGTCTGCGGCGCGGCTTGGTTGCATACCGTCAGCCAGCGGGAATGCGTGTCGATCTCGACGCGCGCCACATGGTCGGGGTGCAGAGTGCTGCGCAGTTCGCCCAACGCTTCAAGCATGGCATGTAACCCATGACAGCAGGAGTGGAATTTGTGACTGACCTGCGGGAAAAGCCAGCCGTCCGGCACAGTTACAGCCGCCCCGTGGTGGGTGGCGCCAAAGCCCAGATCACAGCTCAACGCATCGGGGCGCGATGTCATGCCGGCCCGCGCCAGCAGCGCAGATTCCACACCGTTCGCCGCCGCGATGCCGGCGTTATAGGGTTTGCCCATGGTGCCGAACTGCACCTTCAGCCCCGACGCGCGGGTCGTCGCCAGCCCCAGCGCATGGGCCGTCTGCCCCGCGTCACACCCCAGCAACCGGGCCGCGGCCAGCGTCGCGCCGAAACACCCCGCTGTGGCGGTCTGGTGAAATCCGATCTGGTAATGCCCACGTCCCAGCCAGACGCCAACGCGCACCGATGCCTCGGCACCGATCAGCGCCGCGTGCAGAATCGCCGCACCTTGTGCGCCAACCGATTGTCCCACGGCCATTGCCGCCGGGCAGACCGCCACAGAGGGGTGGCCGATATGGGCGAAATGGGTGTCGTCATAATCCAGAGCGTGTGACGTGGCACCGTTGACCAGCGCCGCCGCCCGCGCCGGGGCCCGCCCGCCGCCAAACAACGCCGCCTGCGGCGCACCTGCCTCGTCCAGAACCATGGCGCGGGTGATCTGTGCCACCGGTTCATCCACCGCCGCACGGGCACAAGCGGCCCAGTCGAACAGCGACAGGCGCATCATCGCCAAGGCTTCGGGCGGCGGCGGTGCCATCAGGGTTTCGATCAGATCGGATTCGAATGTCATGCGGGCGTCCTTCGGGTGGTGTTGCCCCGGCTTAGCGCGGCACGCCGCCGATGCAAACGCCCGTTACGCGGCGCATGAACAATCGGGCGTCACAGGCGCCGTCCCAGCGCGCTGCGCCGTGGCATATCCGGCCAGCGCGCACAGGGCCGCCCGCCGGGCGGCGGCACTCAACGTCCGCGACGGACTGTCCTGATCCAGAGGCACTGCGTCGATCACCCGAGAATCACCCGCGCGATGGCGAAAAGACAGGCGTTCGACAGTGCCCGGTGTGCCGGGGGTGATAGGCTCTGTACGATCATGCGGTCTGTGGCGGGGCGGTTTCATCACAATCTCCGTAAAATTTGTACGGAACTTGCGACAACTCGTCTGCACAATCAACGAAATCCGAAGAAAGCGTTAACGCCCTGTGTCGTAGAGCGCTGCCGCGCGCTTTTCGAATGCGCGCACGATACGTTGCATCGCGTCGTAAAAGAACATTCCGGCCGCGGCTTGCAGCACCCGGTTGCGGAATTCGAAATCAACGAGAAAATCCACTTCGCACCCGGCATCGACATCGCGGAACGCCCAGTTTGAAATCATATGCTTGAATGGGCCGTCCAGATATTCGGTGTCGATCCGCATGTCCTGCGGCCAGAGCGTGACGCGAGAGCCGAACTTTTCGCGGAACACCTTGAATGAAATCACCAGATCGGCCTCCATCACGATGCCGCTATCCACCGGCCGGGTGGATCCCACCCGCGCCGCCGCGCACCACGGCAGAAATTCGGGATACCGCGCCACATCGGCAACGAGATCGTACATTTGCTGCGCAGTATAAGGCAGCTTGCGGGTTTCGTGATGTGTCGGCATGGCTTATCTGTGTCAGTGTGTTCGCGGTCATTTCGACCAATGGGCCACAGAAATCAAGGGGACGGTATGGCGCAGGCGCCTTATGTGATTGAAGAGATGATCTCGGCCAAGTCGATTGCCGCCCGTGTCGAGGCGCTGTCGCGCGAGATTCAGGATTATTTCCGGGGCACCGAAAAGCTGGTCGTCGTGGGGTTGTTGCGCGGATCCTTCGTGTTCATCGCCGATCTGGTGCGCGAACTGGATCTGAACGTCGAGGTCGATTTTCTTGAGGCGTCCAGCTATGGCAACGGCACCACAAGCAGCCGCGAAGTGCGCATCCTGAAGGATCTGCGCGGTGAAATCGCCGGAAAAGACGTTCTGGTGGTGGAAGATATCGTCGACACCGGGTTCACCTTGCACCATGTAAGCCAACTTTTGCAGACCAGACAACCAAAACGCCTTGCCACCATTGCCCTGCTGGACAAGCCGTCGCGCCGCGAAGTCGATATCCGCGCCACCTGGACGGGCTTTGAAATTCCCGACGAATTCGTTGTCGGTTATGGAATCGACTATGCGCAGCGCAACCGCAACCTGCCCTATATCGGCAAGGTGCGGTTCACTGCACCCGAGGCGGCGGTATGAATTTGCATTGGTTGTTGCGCATGTCGCAATGGGCGCGCCACCCACCACCGATGCACCGGGTGATTCTGGTGGTGGTCGTGGTGGCCCTGTGTACGGCGCTGTTCCTGGTCGAGAGGTATATCGGCTGGCCTGATGCGTTGTCGGTCGCCCCGGGCAACTGGCGCCGCCCCTGAGGGCAATTTTTTCGTGCGGCGCCGCGTGAAACCGGCTAGCTTGACGTGACGTTTTGAACAAAGCAAGAGGCTACCATGCCCCCTTTCCTGCGCTGGACGATCGCCCTCGGCCTTGTGTGTGCCGCGCTGTTCTGGGCGCTGACCCGCCCCGAGCCGTTACCCGACACCGCCCTAGCCGGGCTGAGCGGCGACTTGGCGGCAGGTGAGCAGGTTTTCCTCGCCGCCGGCTGTGCCTCGTGTCATGTGGCGCCGGGCGAACACCCCGAAGGCGCGCCGGTGTTGGCGGGAGGAATGCGGTTTGCCTCGCCGTTCGGCACCTTTGTTGCGCCCAATATTTCGTCCGATCCCCTGCAAGGCGTCGGAAGTTGGAGCGATCTGCAACTGGTCAATGCGATCCAGCGGGGCGTGTCGCCCGAGGGCAGCCATTATTACCCCGTCTTTCCCTATGATTCCTACGGCAAGGCAGAGCCTCGGGACATCGTGAACCTGATCGCCTATCTGCGCACCCTGCCCGCCAGCGATACCCCGAGCCAGCCCCATGATGTGGGATTTCCGTTCAACATCCGCCGCACCCTGGGGGGCTGGAAATGGCTGTTCGTGTCCGAGGATTGGGTGGTCGATGCCAGCCTGTCGCCCGAAGCGGCGCGCGGTCGCTACTTGTCCGAGGCCTTGGCCCATTGCGGCGCTTGCCACACACCGCGCAACCTTTTGGGTGGTCCGGACACGGCGCGCTGGCTGGCCGGGGCACCCAACCCGAACGGACCTGGCCGCGTGCCCGGTATCACCCCGGCCACATTGAAGTGGAGCGTGGCGGACATCACCGAATACCTGACCAGCGGCTTTACCCCCGAATTCGACACGGCGGGTGGACATATGGTGGCGGTCATCGACAAGATCGCGCGTCTGCCAGAGACCGACCGCACCGCCATCGCCGCATATCTGAAGGCTGTGCCCGCAGTCGAATAGGCCCCCCGGCGCAGCACATCTTGGGTGGCACGGCGGGGCCAGCGCCTTGCCCCCCCGGTTCTGTCGAAAGACACCGATGCGCGGGGGTCTACCCGTAGCAAAGCCGATAACCCGGATCCGCGCATGGATGAGGAGCGTCGCGAGGCCGCAGGTTGCCACCGTGCATTCCACTCGACCAGCCGCTCCGCCGGCCTTTATCTTGCGGCCAGATCAGGCTCGTGGTTTCATCCACACAGACTGCCGCCTAGAGCTTTTCCAATCGCGCAGCGCGCAGCCGTTGAAAATCGTCACCCGCGTGATAACTTGACCGCGTCAGCGGTGTGGCCGACACCATCAGAAACCCCTTGCCCAAAGCCGCTTTTTCATAAGCGGCGAATTCTTCGGGGGTGACAAAACGATCAACCCGATGGTGTTTTGGCGTGGGTTGCAGATATTGGCCGATGGTCAGAAAATCAATATCGGCGGCGCGCATGTCATCCATCACCTGTTTGACGGCCTGGGCATCCTCGCCCAACCCCACCATGATCCCGGACTTTGTGAACATCGACGGGTCCAGTTCCTTGACCCGCTGCAACAGCCGCAGGCTGTGGAAATAGCGCGCTCCGGGGCGCACCTCGGGATAGAGGCCCGGCACCGTTTCGAGGTTGTGGTTGAATACGTCGGGGCGCGCCGCGACCACGGCTTCCAGCGCCTCGGGCGCGCAGCGGATGAAATCCGGCGTCAGGATTTCTATCGTGGTGCCCGGCGACTGACGCCGCACCGCGCGAATCGTCTGGGCGAAATGTTCGGCACCGCCATCCTCGACGTCGTCGCGGTCGACGCTGGTGATGACCACATGGTTCAGCCCCAGCTTTTTCACCGCATCCGCGACGCGCCCGGGTTCGAACACGTCCAGCGCCTCGGGCGGCTTGCCCGTGGCGATGTTGCAGAAGGTGCAGGCGCGGGTACACACCTCACCCATGATCATCATCGTCGCGTGGCCCTGCGACCAGCATTCACCGACATTGGGACAACCCGCCTCTTCACAGACCGTCACCAGCTTGTGTTCGCGTATGATGCTGCGGGTCTTGTTGTACCCCTCGCCGGTGGGTGCCTTGACCCGGATCCAGCCGGGTTTCTTGGGTTGCGCGCTGTCAGGGCGGCGGGCCTTTTCGGGGTGGCGCTGTTCGGGAATTTTCAGATCGCGGGCCATGGAAACCTCTTGGGCAGTTCTGCGCTTCTTACAGGATCACCCCGGCCAAGTCCAACGCGACCATGCCGCGCATGGCGGCCCTGTCCGCAGTGCAATATCGTCTCTTTGGTTTTACAAACATCCTCGGAGGATTGAATTATCCGCAGACGAGAAGGAAGGCAGACAGCCCCCCTTTTTCGTGGTCAGGACCGAAGCCGGATCACCCGATCAATGGCGCCCATTTGCCTTCGGTTTCATCGTAATACCGGCGCAACCGCTGCAAGGCGATGCGCAGCACGATCTTGCCCGACCGCGCAGCCCAGCCCATGCGCCGTTCGATCTGTTCCATGCCCTCCAGCTGGCAACAGGCGCGCAGCACCACATCACCCAGGCCCGGCCCCAGTTCGCCGAGGGCTGCGGCGACGCGCAGCCGCGCGGCATCGGGGCCGGTGCCAGCCGGGTCGCCGGCAGTGGCGGGCGCGCCGCCGCTGACGATCCGGTCCCAGTTCTGCGGCCCCTGTGTTGCCATCTGGGCCAATTCATAATCCTCGCGCAGCCGCTCGCCCGCCGCCAACAGAGGCTCGCTCAGGAAGGGGCTGCCATCCTTGTCGCGCCGCCGCCCCAGCGCGGCCAGCGGGCTTTCGGCCAGGCCATAGCGCACCCGGCCTTCTGCCCGGTCGCTGGGTGGCTTTCGGTCACCGCTTTCGGCAACAAGGCGTTTGAGCGCCGTGCGCCCCGCCGCCGTCAGATGATAGCGGGCGATCTTGCCCGCAGCGCTAGCCGCGATCCAGTCGCGCAGGGCCATCGCCTCGGCCACGGTACGCTGGACGATTGCGGTGCGCACGGTCTGGCCGTCGGCACCTTCGCGCACCACCACGGCGTTTTCCATGCCACTGGCAATCGCCAGGCAGGCGCCCGGTTCGGCCAGGCGGCGCAGGATGCGGCGGGCCTCCTTGTCGATATGCGCGTCGTTGGGGGCGCGGGATGCGCTGTCGTTTGTGGTCTGGTTCATGGTGCCTCCGGTCCGGTGAACGGGCATGTCGCCCCCGACACCCAGCGCGCCAAGGCGACGCAGGGCGTGATCAATCAGAGGGTCGTCGCGGCGTTGTTCATAGCGCCGGATCTGGCGCATCACGGTCGAGGCATGGCACCCCGCCGCCCGCGCCAGGGCGCGGATTGATGTTCCGTGTTCCGTATGTGCCAGGTAGAGCCTCACCTCTTCTGGCACCCATCCAGACGCGGCCCGTTCGGGCGTGACTGACAACATCGTTTTGTCCCCTCGTTAACCGGCTGCAGGGGTCTTTTTATCCACAAGGTTATCCCCAGCAGACTCAACCCTTGATTGCAATCGTTATCAGATTGTTAACAACAAGCCGGTTAACCAAAGATTGGTTTCATTAGATAAACAATTGGAAAGCGGACCGAACGGCAAACGCGCCCTTTGCGCAACACACGTCAAGGTTGTGTCAAGTTTGCGCCATAGTCCTGCCACATTCAAAGGAGCCCGCCATGACGGTCCTGTCCGCCCGATCCGCCCCCGCCAATTCAGCCCCCGCCAGATCAACCTTGGCCAGCCTGCGCCGTCCGCGTCTGTTGATCCGCGCTGCGCGGTTCGGGCTGGCCGATTACGACCGCGCCCGCAGCCTGCGACGATTGTTTCCCGAAGGCAGCGTTCCCGCGGCCGCCGACCCTCTGCCGCCGCTGATGGAACAAGAGGCCGCTTGCGAAGCGCGCCGCCGTGCGGGCGATGCCGCTTACAGCGTTGCGCGCCACGTCGAAATTCTTGTCGCGCTGATTTCCGAGGCGCACAATGCCCTGCGCACCGAAGCGCCCACCTGAACCAGCGATGGCAGGCGCATTTCCTGTTGCACTTTTCAACCCAGTCGTTGAACCATCACGGTGTCAACCGCGATGCTTCAACGACCCGGGGGTGGGATGCCGACGTTTCGCAATTCTGAGACCGCCCGGGGGCTGACGCTGATTGCGCCCCCTGCACTGTTTGCGCTGTTCCTGCTGGCCGTGCCTTTGGCGGCGATCTTTGCCTTCAGCTTCTGGTCGCAGGATTTTCTGACCATTGATCACACGCCGACGCTGAAAAACTATCGCGAAGCGTTCAGTGAACCATTGTACGGCCAGTTGATGCTGCGATCGGTTCTGATCGCCGGATCGGTGACTCTGGCCACGGTGGTTCTGGCCTATCCCATCGCTTATTTCGTCTCATTCCATGTGGCCGCCAACCGCAAGAGTTTGTGGATATTCCTGATCACCATCCCGTTCTGGACATCCTATCTGATCCGGGTGTTTTTGTGGAAGGTGATCCTGGGGTACAACGGCGTTCTGAACACATCGCTTCTGGGCATCGGCGTGATCGACGAACCGCTGACGTTCATCCTGTACAACGCCAATGCCGTGGTCATCACGCTGGCCCATGCCTTTGCACCCTTTGCGATCCTGCCGATCTTCGTCAGCCTGGAAAAGATCGACCGTTCCTTGTTGGAGGCGGCGCAGGATCTGGGCGAAAACCGGATCATGGCGTTCCTGCGTGTTACCCTGCCCCTGTCGGTGCCGGGTGTTGTGGCGGCGGTTCTGATCGTGTTCATCCCGACCATCGGCGATTATGTGACGCCGCGCCTTGTTGGCGGGCCGGACGGGTTGATGATTGCCAACATGATCCAGACCCAGTTCCTGCGTCTGAACAATGCGCCGATGGGGGCGACGCTGGCGGTGCTGGCCATGGCCATCGTCACGGTGATTTCTCTGATTTTCGTCTTTCTGAACCGGCGCTGGCTGAGAGGGCGCAAGGCATGACCTGGCTGCGTGGCTATGCCGCCCTGTACCTGCTGTTTCTCTATGCGCCGATCATCCTGTTGCCGATGTTCGCCTTCAACGACAGCACGATCATCGCCTTTCCGCTGTCAGGTTTCACCACCCAGTGGTTTGCCGAAATTCCGAACACGCCGGCGCTGGTCAAATCGGTGCAGACCTCGGTGTTCATCGCGGTCATTACGGCGTTGCTGTCCACCACCCTTGGCATCTGTGCCGCACGGGCGGGTGCCAAATACCGCTTTCCGTTCAAGGCGCCGATTCTCGGGTTCATCATGTTGCCGTTGGTTTTGCCCGAAATTATCGTCGCCGTGTCGATTCTGGTGGTGCTGCTGGCGCTGGGGCTGCCATTGGGGTTGTGGACGGTCGTTCTGGGGCATACCCTGATCTGCACGCCGTTCTGCATCGCGATCCTGAACTCGGCCTTTTCCAACCTCGACCCCAGCCTGGAAGAGGCGTCATTCGATCTGGGCGAAAGCCGCTGGTCGACGTTCCGTCTGATCACTTTGCCTCTGGTGATGCCCGGCATCATCTCGGCGCTGTTGATTTCCTTCACCATTTCGCTGGACGAATTCATCATCGCGTTCTTTCTCACCGGCACCGAACCCACCCTGCCCGTCTATCTGTGGGGTCAGTTGCGGTTTCCCCAGAAGATCCCGGTGGTGATGGCTTTGGGCACGATACTGGTGGCGCTGTCGGTGGTTCTGCTGATCATTGCCGAAATTGCCCGCCGCCGTGGCATCGCCCGCACGGGTGGCAAAGACACCGGAGGATTTTTGTGACCCCCATCGTTTCCCTGCGCAATGTGCAAAAATATTATGGCACCTTTCACGCCCTACGGGGAATCGACCTGGACATCGCCCAAGGCGAGTTCTTTTCGCTGCTGGGCCCCTCGGGCTGTGGCAAGACGACGCTGCTGCGCACCATCGCCGGGTTCGAGGAAATTTCGTCGGGCACACTGGTTTTGTCTGGCCAGGACATGGCCGGTGTGCCGGCGAACAAGCGACCCACCAACATGGTGTTCCAGTCCTATGCGATCTTCCCGCATCTCAGCGTTGCCGAAAACGTCGCCTTCGGGTTACGCCGGCGGTCGGAACTGGACAAGGCCGCAAAACTGAAACTGGTGGAGCATTCTCTGCAAATGGTAGGGCTTGATGGGTTCGGGGCGCGCGCCGCCCATGCCCTGTCGGGGGGCCAGAGACAGCGCGTGGCGCTGGCGCGCGCCCTGATCCTGAAACCCAAGGTTTTGCTGTTGGACGAACCCCTGTCGGCGCTGGACAAGAAGCTGCGCGAGCAGATGCAGAACGAACTGCGCAGCCTGCAACGCCATGTGGGAATCACCTTCATCCTTGTCACCCATGACCAGGAAGAGGCGCTGATCATGTCTGACCGCATCGCCGTGATGTTCGACGGCGAAATCGCGCAACTGGCCGACCCCCAAACGCTGTATCGCCGCCCGACATCGCGCAAGGTGGCCGATTTCATCGGCGTGATGAATTTCCTGCCTGCCCGCACCAAAGCTGATGGCGTCGAAATCCAGGGCCTTGGCCATGCCAAGATCGCCGCTGAACAATGCCCCGCAGGCACACCTTCGGGAGATTGCACCGTGGGCATCCGCCCGGAAACCATGTCGATCCTGTTCGGCGACGAACCGGCACCAGCCCGCGAAACCCATGGCAAGGTGCACGAACTGGCCTATTATGGTGACATGACATATTATGACATGGCGTTGGATGGGGTGGAAAAACCCGTAACGCTGTCGATGAAAAATCTGGTCGGGCGCCGCGTGCTGGAGCGTGGCGAAACAGCCCGCATCGCCTGGGATGAACGCGCGCTGGTGGTCTTCGCCTGAGGCCGCGGCGTATCGGTCAGGCCGGTTAGAGCGTGTTGCGCACAATACGCTGTGAAAAATGCGCTGAGCGGGACCCGATCGCGTCTACACTCGGAACGATTCTGATGCGCCGCTTCAGCTTTGGCTGGACAGGCACCTCCGCCACCGGGTTCAAGGTCTACAACCGTTTGGGTGCGTCCCACAGTTTTAACTTGAAGAGCTTTGCCCAAAACGATACACAAATTGATGTCGCGGGTGTATCTCAATGGTAGAGAAGCAGCTTCCCAAGCTGATGACGAGGGTTCGATTCCCTTCACCCGCTCCATCTCAACCCATTCATCATGAATAGAAGCCTGGCTTGCAAACGACGTGTACCGTTTTGCTGTTACAATTCACGTTACAAAACAGGAGTGTGATAGACGGCGGGCAAGGTGCGGCATCTTCTGAATCGCCATGGCAGAGCACACTGCCGCAGCTGAATCAGGCAGAGCGATCACGCTGCACCGTTATCCACTGGCCCCCGGCCTGATCGCTCTGCGTAATTGTCAAGACCGGCTGATCCTCGATGAGGATTTCCGCAATACTGATCCCCACCATGCCAGTTTCGGCTATATTGATGAACAGCTTGCGCAGGCCATGAAGGACAGCATGGCAGACAAGCTGGCCGACGGTAAGTTGTTGCAGCTTGCCGGTGATCGAATAGAGCGATACCGCCACCTCGGGACTACCGCCGTCGAATTCGGAACGCCCGCGCCCTCTGTGTTTCGGAACATGAAGCCCTTTTGCGTGTTGCCGAACAAGACGATGGCGATTTTTCCGGCACAGCGGTTCATCCTAGGATCATTCACGCCGCACAGCCACGGAAAGAACCGGCCCAGGCGGTGAGTCTGACCGGCCTATGGAACAACGACATGAACAACCGAATGCAGTCGGGGTTCATGCGCGACAAAGGCCAGCGCCAGCGCCTGATTATCGTGAATCTTCGCAAATTCTTGAAACACGACATCGCAAATCGCGTCACAAAGAAAGACCTTCTCGACTGGCGCGATATTTTTGATGCAAACACTTTCCGCCAGAACCGTAAGCGGGATATGCCTGTCTGCAGTGAAGGCGGTGTTCACTTGGGCGAAAGAGAAATGATATGCCACTATAAGCAAATCTGCTGTTGTCCCATTCGAACTGCTTTGAGTTGGAATGTAATGTTGAGTTCAAGGACGGTATCAAGCAATTTCAAAACGCCGCGTGATGAGCGCCGTCACCAACTTTTGGGCATATTTCAAAGTTCTTGATTCACGGGTAAAATTGGATGATACTGACTTACAGCGGTTGACGGCATAGTGCGTGTCGGCTGATAATTTTTTAATATGGAAAGTGCCACTGACCTGCGAAAACCGAAAGATGGGGAGACAAACAATGATTAAGACCACGATGACGCTGATGGTTTCCGTCGCAGCCACTATGCTCTCGCTCTCTTCGGTAATTGCAGAGGAATTGACTTGGCGGGACGATATCGAGCCGATGATCGCCGCCAAATGCGTTGCCTGCCATGGTGCCGACAAGCCGACATATCGCGAGTGGCGACTGCTCAGCGACGAAGACCGCGCGAAGATTGGCTCACGCATGGACACTTACGACCACTTCATGTCCTATGTGATCTGGCCGGCGACCGGGGCAATGCAGCGGCGCCTTGACGACGGCACCAATCGAGGCGGTGAGCCGGGAAACATGTACATGTTTCTGGGATCAACGGACGAGGAGCGGGCCAAAAACCTGAAAATGCTGAGCGACTGGTTGGGCGCTTGGAACCTGAACCGCTGGACTGCTCGAGACGACGTGCCAGGCATTTCAAAAGAGCAATTGGAAGCAGTCAGCGCGAAATTCTGATCCAACAGCGTATCCGGCCCGAAGGTCAACGCCATCGGCGGCACGGCAAGGAACCTGCGGGTTAGGCAGGTTGGCGGCCTGCCCGGAGGCTGGAAGAAGAGCGGGCGCAAACGATGGCACTGTCTTGGGTTAAGATTTTTAGACGCAGTTCGCAAATTTTTTCTGGATCTTGCTCTTGTCAATCGTTCGAAGCGCGTGGGTGCCGCCAACCCGCGCCTTATGCTTTGTTCTAAATCAAGTACGGTTAAACGAGACTGTGGTATCGGTGGAATATGTTTGATTTTTCCTTCCACGCCGGGCTCACTCCGCGCTTTTCCTCGCCAGCGTGCGGCGCGCAACAGACAGAAATGATAACCGCCGAAGCCGGCTTGCGAATGTTGCGGGGCGATCCGCCGCGCGTGACGATGGAGGTCGACGAGGACAAGCTCGTGCCACAAGGTGCGCCGATCGCCCGTCTGCGCACAGCACCCGATGTGTGTTTCGTCGCGCCGATGCCCGCGCGCGTGGCACGGGTCACGCTGTCGCGGGGCCACAGGCTGTCAGAGATCGTTCTGTTCCACGAAGTGAATGGCGATGTGATCTCTCATGACATCTGCGTGGCTGAAACCGAGGCGGGACTGCGCCGCCTGATGCAGAATTCGGGTCTGTGGATGTGGCTGGATCGTCGGCCTTTTGGCGGGATGCCCGCGCCTGACGAGCGGCCGGGCGCGATCTTTGTCATGGCTTCGGACACGGCCCCGCTTGCCCCCGATCCGCGTCTGGCCCTTGCCGGGCTGGAGGAATCGTTCAGCCGTGGGCTTCATGCGTTGTCCCGGCTGACCGACGGGCCAGTCTTCGTGTGCCAGCAGCCTGGACCAGCACTGTTCGACGGGGCGTCACCAAACGGGCGCCTGCGTGTGGTGGAGCATGGGCCACACCACCCGCAAGGCGCGCCTGGCCTGCGGATCCACGCGCTGTTTCCGGCCACACTTGAAACCCCGGTCTGGAGCATCCACGCCGAGGATGTCGCCCACCTTGGCGCCTTGGTTGCGACCGGTATCCTTCCCATGACCCGTCTCGTCAGCGTTGGTGGCGCGGCCCTGCGCGAGGCGCGGCTGGTGCGCACCCAACCCGGCGCCGATCTGCGCGGACTGACGCATCGTATCGTGCAGCCCGGCCCGCATGTGGTTTTGTCGGGATCACCTCTCGACGGGCATCCTGCCCACTGGCTGGCGCCGCGCCACAGGCAAGTCACGGCTTTGCCGCGCCTGCCGCAAGCAAGGCCGCCGCACTGGCTCGTCGCGGCGCTGAATCGTTCCGCGACACCGAAACCGATGATCCCGAACGCAGCTCTCGACCAGAGTTTTGCCTCAGCCCTTCCTGCTGCGGCTTTTGTGCGGACCTTGACATCGGGCAATGACGAAACCGCGATGAGGATGGGGATATTGTCTTTGCTCGAAGATGATGTGGCACTGGCCGACTATGTTCTGGGTGGCGATTTGCATCTGCCGGACGTGCTGCGTGCGATGCTGGACCGGATTTGCGTCGAGTTTGCCGCATGACCCGGGGCATCTGGACCCGCGAAACCATCGCCCTGCTGCTGATGGCAGCCTACCTGCCGATGGCGGTTTTGTGGGTGTGGTCTGGCGGCACAGTGGCGTTCCAAAGGCTGGGTCTTGCCGCGCTGGTCCTCGCCTTCTGGAACCTGTTGTTTCTTTTGGCCCGCGCACAGCCCATTTCGCTTTCCGTCGTGATCACGGCTTTTGCCATCGCAATGCTGGCCCCCGAGGATCTAGGGGTGTTCCGACTGGCCCTCGGGATCAGTTTTGGCGCGGTGTTCGGTGAGCTGGTCTTTGGCGGTTGGGGCCGCAACGTGGTGAACCCTGCGACTGTGGCGCTGTCGTTTCTCGGCTTTGGCTTTCCCGGGTTTGACTGGCCGGATTTTCAGCCCCCCATGGTCTGGGCTGCGCTTGCCGCGGCGCTGATCGGGGGCGTGACGGGGATCCTGCCCATCGGCGTCCTCGCAAGCGCAGCCCTTGTCGCGGCGGGCGCGGTTGTCGCCGACCTGTTGCCAGCCGCCGCCGTGCCAGCCGCAGCGATCGTTCTGGTCCTCCTCGTGGCCGATCCGGTCACAAGTGCGACAACCCTGCTGGGGCGATGGTTGAACGGCGCGCTTTTTGCCGGGCTGGTGACCCTGTTCGCTGTCGGCTGGCAGGGTGCCGCCCCCGTGCAATACGCCGTTGCCGCGGCCCTTCTGACCTCGCTTGCCGCACCATTGCTGGACGAGGCGGCGCTGGCTATCTGGTATGACAAAAGACGGAGGCGTCATGGCCGATCCTGACTGGAACCCTTGGCGGCGTCTGCTGGCCCTGCCCAACGAAAGCCGAACGAAAACGATCCTCGTCGCGTTTATGGTTGCATCCGTCTGTGCACTGCTGGTCAGCGGGGCAACGGTACTGTTGCGTCCGATCCAAGATGCCAATCGCGCCGCCGAGGAACAGATCCGGATCGAAACGCTGGTGAGCGGTATTCCCGGCATGGCAGACCTGTTGGCGCAGGCGGGCGGCACACTGTCCACTGCGGTGATTGATCTTGCAACGGGGCAGGCGACAACTGCTGTGACGCCGGATACTTTGGCCGCAGCACTGGCTGACACGTCGAACTGGACCGCGCTGTCCTCGGATGCTGACATTGCCGGTCTGGGCAGACGGCCAAACTTTGCGCAGGTGTTCCTGTTGCGCGACGGCGCTGACATCTCGCTGGTGCTGCTGCCGATCTCGGGGATGGGCTATGGCGGGCGGATCGACGCTTTCATCGCGTTGCGTAGCGACATGAACACGATTGCAGGCATTACTGTCACCAGTCATTCCGAGACCCCCGGTCTCGGTGGCAGGATCGAGGAAGCGGCGTGGCAGGCCGGCTTTCCCGGCACCGAACTGCGCGACACGGCGGGCGACCTGCGCTTTGCGGTTGCACGCGCGCAGGCGTCCAGCCCCTATGAGGTGGATGGCATCACCGGCGCCACCCGGACCGGTCTGGGCGTGACCGGGATGGTGCGCTTCTGGCTGGGCCCCGATGGCTATGGCCCGCTGATCCAGGCCATCGAACGCGGGGAGTTCTAGGCAATGGCAGAGCGGGTGGATTTCTGGGCGACCCTGACCGATCCGTTGATCCGTCAGAACCCGGTGACGCTGCAGATCCTTGGCATCTGCTCGGCGCTGGCGGTCACGACCTCGCTGGCGACTGCGCTGACCATGTCGGTGTCGCTGACCGTGGTGCTGACGCTTTCGGCGGTGATTATCAGCCTGATCCGCCGCCACATCCCGGAGTCAATCCGGCTGATCGTCCAGATCATCATCGTGGCCTCACTGGTGATCGTGATTGACCAGATCCTTCAGGCCTACTTCGCGGAAATCAGCCGATCCTTGTCGATCTATGTCAGCCTGATCACCACAAACTGCCTCGTCCTTGGCCGCACCGAAGCCTATGCCCGCCATCACACCCCGCTGCCTGCGGCAGTCGATGCCATCGGCAACGGGTTGGGATATTCGATGATCCTGCTGTTGATCGGCGGCATTCGCGAACTGTTCGGGCGCGGCGCGCTGTTTGGCTGGCCGGTCATGCCACTGGCGGATGCGGGCGGCTGGTTCACCCCGCTGGGTCTGATGCTGCTTGCCCCCTCGGCGTTCTTTCTGTTGGGCGGGTTGGTTTGGGCGATCCGGTCACTGTGGCCCGACAAGACCGAGGCACCCGAACACACGCCCCTTCCCCGGACGAGGCCCGCCGAATGACCGACCTGTGGTCCCTTTTCCTGTCGGCCGCCTTTGTCGACAACATGCCGCTGACGCTGTTTCTGGGGCTTTGCACTTTTCTTGCCCTGTCGCGTCGGGCCGAAAGCGCGGTCGGCCTCGGGATAGCGATGACGGGTGTGCTGGGCGTGACGGTGCCACTGAACTGGCTCATCTATCAGGGTCTGCTTGCCCCTGGGGCCTGGGCCTGGGCGGGGATGCCTGCGCTGGACCTGTCCTATCTGGCGCTGATCGCCTTCATCGGGGTGATCGCGGCCACGGTGCAGCTTCTCGAAATGCTGCTGGACAGGTTCTTTCCAGCGATCCACGCGGCCTTTGGTGTCTTTCTGCCGTTGCTGACCGTGCAATGCGCGATCCTGGCAGGCAGCCTGTTCATGGTAGACCGTGGATATGATTTTGGCGAATCCGTGGTGTTCGGGCTGGGCAGCGGTGTCGGCTTTGCCCTCGCAGTTGTGATGCTGGGCGCGATCCGCACGCGGCTGGCCTATGCCGATCTGCCTGCGGGCCTGCGCGGGCTGGGCATCGCGTTCATCCTGACCGGGATCATGTCACTGGGTTTTGCATCCTTCGCGCAGATGGCGATGTCGCAATGACAGAGATTGTGCTGGGAACATTTGTGATTGTGGTGCTGGTTCTCGGGCTTGCAACTGGTCTGCTGGTTTTGCGTGCCCGGCTTGTCCCGTCTGCCGGTCTCGACATTGTTGTCAACGACACGCTGCATATCCAAGGAAAGCGCGGCGACAAGCTGCTGGAGGCGCTGCACAACGCCGACATCCGAATACCGGCGGCCTGTGGCGGCAAGGGGACTTGCGGGCTATGCCGGGTCACGGTCACGGGGGACGGCGCGGGCACACCGCTTGCGACGGAACGTGGCGTTCTGTCACCGAAAGAGCGGCGGGATCACATTCGCCTTGCCTGCCAGACCACGCTGCGCGGCGATGCCGCCGTGCAGGTGCCGGAGGGGATGATTGGTGCCGGGGGGGGCTTTTCCTGCACCGTGGTCTCGACCCGGATGCTGGCCCCGCTGATCCGCGAGATTGTCGTGGACCTGCCCTCGGATCAGTCGTCCTCCTTTGTGGCTGGCGACTACATGCAGATCACGGCCCCGCCGTTTCGGCTCGATTTCGCGACGCTGGACTTGCCGGACGCGTTCCGCGACGCTTGGCAGATTGCCGGTTGGCACCGAATGCAGGTCGCAACAGATGTCGAGGTGACGAGGGCCTATTCGCTGGCCAGCACGCCCGACAATGTCGGTCAGGCGGTTTTCAACATCCGTCTTGCCGTGCCACCTGCCGGACAGGAGGACGAAATTCCACCTGGCCTGTGTTCGTCCTGGCTGTTTTCGTTGAAGCCGGGCGATACGGCCACCGCGTCCGGGCCATTCGGTGACTTCCATGTTCAGCCCGGCAATCGCGAGATGGTATTTGTCGGAGGCGGGGTTGGCATGGCACCGCTGCGTGCAATGATCCATCAGCAGCTCGGCCAGGGCACCGACCGCAAAATCCGCTATTTCTATGGTGCGCGCACCGCCGCCGATCTGTTTTATCGTGACGAATTCGAAGCACTGGCCGCCCTGCACCCGAATTTCCGCTGGACAGCCGCGCTGTCCGACCCCGCGCCCGGCGACCGTTGGACAGGGCCTATCGGCTTTATCCACGAAGTCCTTCGCGCGGGAATGAAAAACAATCCTGCGCCAGAGGAGTGTGAATACTACCTCTGCGGGCCACCGGTAATGATCTCTGCTGTTCTGGCCACGCTGGACCAGTTGGGCGTTGAACCCGGTATGATCTTCTTTGACGATTTCGGAGGCTGAAACATGCAACGACACATCGCTTCGCGTCGCGGTTTTCTGGGTCTGCTCGGTGCGGCACTGGCCTGTCCGGGGCTTGTCCGTGCCGCGTCACCTGAAATAGTGTCAGGTTTTGCGTTCGGCACGACATGGCGGATTGTCGGCCCAACTGATGCACCCCTTGAAAGGCTGCGCCCGGGGCTGGAGGCCCTGTTCGGCAGCATTGACGCCGAACTGTCGCCGTGGCGAAGCGACAGCGTTGCAAGCCGCTATAACAGCAGTACAACGGGCGTGGATGCGAGCGACGAATTGATCCATGTGACGCGGGCCGCCCTGCGACTGGCCGCAGAGAGTGACGGTGCCTTTGATCCCACGGTTGGGCCGCTGGTGGCGCGCTGGGGTTTCGGGCCGATCGAAGGCAGCGAGAAGCCGGATTGGCGGGGGGTGCATGTCGCGCCGGGCAGGATTGTCAAGGCGGGCACCGGTCTGACGCTTGATCTGTGCGGCATTGCCAAAGGCCGCGCCCTTGACCGCGCCGCCGAACTGGCGCGTGGGTTCGGCTTCGACAATCTTCTGCTTGATCTTGGCGGCGAACTCGGCGCGCTTGGCCGCCATCCCTCGGGCCGCGCCTGGCAGGTCGCGGTCGAACACCCCCTTTCAGGTCCCGAACCGGCCGCCGTGCTGCACATGCCCGAAGGGATGAGTGTGGCGACATCTGGCCTGCGCGCCCAGAGTTACACCCTCGGCCCACGCATCTGGGGCCATATCATCGACCCCGCCAGCCGCAGCCCGGTAAGCGGCCGCCTGCGGTCGGTCACGGTTCTGGCCGGCGATGCGATGATGGCGGATGGCTGGGCCACCGCATTGTTTGCAGCAGGTGACGTTGCGGGGCCGGCGCTGGCACGCAGGCGCGACATTGCCGCGCTGTTCCTGTTCGACGAGGACTCGGGACTGCGTCAACTCACAACTGGTGGCATGGCGCAGGCCCTGACATGAGCGGAGCAGGACGATGATGGAACTGGTCCTTGCCGTCACGATCATGGCCCTTGCCGCAGCGGGACTGGGGCTTGGCCTGCTGCTTGGGCGCGGCCCGGCGCTGACCAGTTGCAGTGCGGCGGCCTGCCTGCCCGAAGGACGTTGCGATGATTGCCCGTTGCGCGCCCGGACCACCAAGGGAGAAGAACCCCAATGACCGAAGAGCGTATCGCGTCAATCATGCGCCCGGATTTTCCGGCTCTTTCTCCTACAATGCCGATCCGCCGTGCCGTCGCCCAGCTGGTGGAATCGCGCGCCGCCGCGGCCCCGGTCATTGACGATGATACCCGCATGGTGGGCATTCTGACGCAGAAGGACTGCTTCCGCCCGGTCCTCCATGCCAGCTACTATCGCGAATGGTCAGGCAGCGTCGCGGACCACATGAGCCGTAAGGTGGTCAGTGTGGATGCGCAGGACGAGTTGATCAGGGTGGCCGAATTGTTTCTGCGTCTGCCCCACCGCGTGTTTCCAGTGCGTGATGGAGCGAGGATAGCAGGGCTAATTCATCGGTCTGACATCCTGGCACGTCTGATCCGGCTCGGTTAACCTGCGGGCCTGGTGATCGCCTCAATATGACCAGCATTTGCGGCTACAGTTGGACCAGTGGCGAGCAGGCCTTCAGCATGTCGGAATCATCACACATGTTTTTGCTTGGATCATCCGCAGGTTTCGTCGCAAGCTTGGTCAACCGCGTCTTCCGACAGCCTGTAACCGTGCCGCTGGCAGAGCACCTCCCTGGCCAAGGCTTCGGCTACAGGACAGATATTGCCTGCATCCGTGCTGTCGAAGGTCGAGAAATTCTTGAACACGATCTGCTGACATCCCTGGGCGCGCAACCATTCAGGCGCAGCAAGATACTGCGCCACAGCATCCGCTGCAGGGATCAAGCGGATCTTGATCGCGATGACACCGGCTTCGACATTCGGATAGACAGGGCTGTCGGGCAGACCGCAATACTGCACAGTGTCCATACCGGATTTCGCCAGAGTGTTTGCCGCGTCCGAAGAGCCTGTGAAGTCATCCCCAAGCGCGCCAAGGATCACGATGCGGTCCCACCCAAAAGATCATCCAGCAACGGCGGGGGCGCGACATCAAGCCGATTAAATGCCGCCCCGGCGGCCGTCCCGACGATCCTCGGCCAAGCCTGACATATCATGGTGCCGTGGCCTGGAATGACACGGTCGGGTGGGGCAAGCCGGGCAAGTCGGGCCAGCATGGCTTCGGGATTGACAACAATCGGGATCAGTTTCCCCTCGGATAATTCTCGTAATAATGCGCCGCATTTGACGCGAGGATCACCGGACCGCGCGACGTTGCAACCCGAACCGCCTGCAATCCGCGAGAGTGCCCACCGATCCCCAGAACCTCGACCCCGGTCGCCACCGGACTGTCGCCGTCGTGAAACACCACCCGACCAGAATAAACCTTCGCGACCAGAGCGCAGACATGGTCAGACGTGAAAGGATGGCTTAGCGCCCCGTGGCACATGCAGGGACCAGTAGCACAGGCCATCTCGGCCACTTGCAGGTGAAATGTCGCGGCTGGAAACCGATGCAACGCGCCTGCGGGATCATAATGCAGATGGGTCAGGATCACGGTCTCGACCATGTCGCGGTCCACACCGAAATCACGCAGACAGGCCAGCGGGTCTTGCAGGATCTGGCGCCCCCGGCGCCGTACTTCATCAGTATCATAGCCTGTGTCAATGACGATGGTGCATGCGTCGCTACGCAGAACCCACAGGAAACAGTCGGCCCCTTGGGGGCATGTCGGATTTGCGTCGAACAAAAAGCTGTCGGCGCGTGTACGACCGGCCCCCTCAGCGGAGCGCAACGGATAAACTTCGTAGGTTTCCATCATACAAGCCCAGTCAACGGGTGGCCCGTATACGGATTGCGCGGGTCGTCCTGCCCTTGGCCCGGGGTCCGGTCTGATCCACACAGCGCGCTTATCGCACCCAACTCGAGCGAATTTCCAGACGTTAGGTTACAGTACCTCTTCTTTGTTCGGACAAGTTTTGCCGTCAGCCTCGATGTATGCTGTAGAAGTGCAATTCGCCGCAGCACGACACCGCCGAACCGACTGCAAGCCACACCTGCCAGTGGGTCGCCACGGTTTGCCGACATACGTTCTCGTCGCACCGAACAGTCCATCATGCGCTTAGTGCTGCCGGATCTGACGCTTCAAGCCCGTGAAATCATGGGGATGTGAAACTTCTGCATCCCTTCTGGCATCAGAACCCACGCTGTGGTGGCTTTTATGATGCGTTTTACAAGCCGCCTGTTAAAGAATGTTACGCCTCCAGTTCCGCGTCCCAGTACAGGAAATCAATCCAGCTGTCGTGCAGGTGGTTGGGGGGGAAGCGGCGGCCCATGTTTTTCAACTCTTCCGCCCCCGGTTCGCGCGGTGGGCGGGTCAGGGACAGGCCGGACTGACGCAGGCTCTGGCTGCCTTTCCTGAGATTGCAGCGCGAACAGGCCGCGACCACATTTTGCCAGCTGGTGATGCCGCCGCGGGCGCGGGGCACAACGTGATCGAAGGTCAGATCGCCCTTGGCACCGCAATACTGGCAACAGAATTCGTCGCGCAAGAACAGGTTGAACCGGGTAAAGGCCACCCGTTTCTGCGGTTTCACATAATCGCGCAGCACCACCACCGAAGGAATGCGGATCTGCATACTGGGCGAGCGGACAACCTCATCATATTCCGCGATGATTTCGACCCGGTCGAGAAAGGCCGCCTTGACCGCCTCCTGCCAAGGCCAGAGGGACAGCGGATAATACGACAAGGGCCGGTAATCGGCGTTCAGCACCAGCGCGGGACAATGGCGCAGGCTGCTCGGCTCTCGTACGAAACTGGTTCTGAAATCTCCGTCCATCGCTGTCACGTCTCCCGCCCCGGGGGCAGTGCGGACCAGATGATTGGCGGACCGCCGCACCGGATTTGATTGGACTATATCTGGCACAACGCCACTGGCAAGCCCCACCCGTTGTAGCGGCCCCCGGATAACGGCTAACGCGGCAGCGTGACGCGGATGTGACAGGATGGCGGTGGCGGCGACTGTCTGACGCACGCCGCAAAACGCCTCAGCCGGTCTGCTCCATCCCCAGGCGTTCGCGCATGAAGGCCAGTGCAACCGATAAGCCGTCAGGCGCAATACCATGGGCGGTGCCCTTCATGATATGGGCGTATACGTCGATATCCGCCGCCTGCAACGCCTCGGCGGCGGCCGGCAGGCTTTCGGGCGGCACCACCTGATCGGCATCGCCATGGAGCAACAGCACGGGCGCGCGGCTGACCACTTCAGAGATCAACGTTTCAGGCTGCAACAGGCGGCCCGAAAACCCAACCACCCCGGCCACCTCGGTGGTGCGACGCGGTGCCACATGCAAGGCCATCATTGTGCCTTGGGAAAACCCTAGCAGGATCAGCCGATCTGCGCCCAACCCCTCCTCCAGCAAAAGCGAATCGAGCCAGGCGTTCAGATCGGCCACCGCTGCGTGCATCCCCGTCGCGGCCTCGGCTTCACTGGACCCGTCCAGCCAGGGAATCGGAAACCACTGAAAGCCCATCGGATTTCCCACGCACCGTTCCGGCGCGTCGGGCGCGACAAAGGCCACGCCCGGCATCAGCGGGCCCAGCGGATCGGACAGGCCCAAAAGATCGGCCCCATCGGCGCCATAGCCGTGCAACAGCACGACCAGCGCCGTCGCCTCACCCTTGGGCGCGCCCGCCCTGCGGCTGTTCAGTACCCGAATGTCCGATCCTGTCACCTGATGCCCTCGCGGAATGTTTCATGCTGGTAATAGGCCCAAAGCCCGCGCGCCGCAACGCCGCGCCAGGGCGACCAAGGCTGGGCCAAGGCCCGCAATTGCGCATCGCTCGGGCGCGCGGGCAAATCGAACAGCCGGCGCGCGGCCTCTTGCAGGGCCAGATCCCCCGCCGGAATCACATCGGCCCGCCCCAGCGCAAAGCCGGCGTAAATTTCCGCAGTCCACCGCCCAATTCCCAACAATGTCTGCAACTGCGCGATCACAACATCATCAGGCTGGTGGCACAGCGCATCGAAATCGAATCCGGACAAGGCAAGCGCCCGCGCATAGCGCGCCTTGGGCCGGGAAAATCCGCAGGCGCGCATAGCCGCATCATCTGCGGCCGCCAGGCGCACGGGGTCGTCCAGCCCCGCCGCGATCACCCGATCCCACAGCGCCCCCGCCGAGGCAACGCTGACCTGCTGGCCGATGATGCTGTGCAACAGCGTGGCAAACCCGGCGTCACGGCGGCGCAACGGCCAGGCCCCGGTCACCGCCCAGACTCTGCCAAAGCGCGACTCGACCCGGGCGAGACAGGCCGCGCCCTCGGCAATGTCGTCGTCGCTGTGCAGAATGCGCCCGACAGTCATATCTGGCGGCGGACCCAGGCGAGGGCGGCCGCCACGGTTTCCAGCTTGGGCCCCTCGGGTTGCAGAGGGCGTCGGATCATCGCCACGGGCAGGCTCAGCCGCCGCGCCGCGTCCAGCTTTGCCCGGCTGGCCGGCCCCCCCGAGTTCTTGACCAGCAGCCAGTCTATCTCGAGACGGCGCAGCATGATCGTTTCGCTTTCCAACGAAAAAGGCGGCCGCGAGTTCAGGAAATACCCCTGGTCCAGCGGGAATGGCCCCTCGGACTGCTCGATCTGGCGGCAGATCATGTATCGCCCGGTCATGTTGGCATACCTCTGAAGCGTCTGGCGGCCGGTGGCCACAAACACTCGCGCGCCTTCAGGAATATGGCGCGCTGCGTCTTCCTCGGTGTTCAGAAAGGTCCAGCGATCGCCCGGCGCAGGCATCCACGCGGGGCGCAGAAACTGCATATAGGGCACCCCAAGATCGTGACACACCCGGGCCGAACGGTGCGACATATCCGCCGCAAATGGGTGCGTGGCATCCAGAACGGCGCGAATACCCTCGCGTTGCAGAAAATCGCCAAACCCCTCGGCGCCGCCGAACCCGCCGATCCGCGTTGCCACACCAAGGGTCCGCGGCGTGCGCGTTGCCCCGGCCAATGACGCGATCACCGTTACGCGCGGTTCATTGGCAAGCGCCCCGGCCAGTTGACGGGCTTCCATGGTGCCCGCCAGCAACAAAAGGCGCATCAGCCCGCCCGTGCCAGGATCACACCAGCGCGGTCGCAGACAACAACGTCCACAACGATTCCCGTATTCAGCACCATTCCATCCAGTTCCCGTTTCGCCTCTTGGGCAATGACCCTCGCAAGAGGACTGCCTACAATGGTATACGAGTGTAGCACGGTTTGCGCCTTTGCCACCTCTGGAGTGCCAGAAACTTGGGCAAGGCGCGAAAAATCGACCTGGCTTCGGGCAGAATGCAAATCCCGCGCGCCTTGCGACAGCTTCGTCATCTTGGCCAGTCCGCCACCGATGGTCAGCCGCGCAACCGGGTGGCGGCACAGGTATTTCACCAGCCCGCCCACGAAATCGCCCATGTCCAGCATCGCATGATCGGGCAGACCATACAGCCGCTGCACCGCCGCCTCGCTCTGGGCGCCGGTGGTGCCCGCGACATGCACAAGGCCCCCGGCCCGCGCCACGTCGATGCCGCGATGGATGCTGGCGATCCAGGCGGCACAGGAAAACGGCCGCACCACCCCCGTGGTGCCCAGCACCGACAGCCCACCCGCAATGCCCAGACGCGGGTTCCACGTCTTCAGCGCAATCGTTTCACCGCCGGGAATCGACAGGGTGATCTCGATGTCGGGCGCCTCGCCATATTCGGCGGCCAGCGACTCGACCTCGGCCCGCATCATCTGGCGGGGCACCGGGTTGACCGCAGGTTCGCCCACCGCAACGGGCAGACCTTCACGCGTCACGCTGCCCACGCCCGGCCCCGCCCGAAACACCACCCCCCCGCCGGGCGCCAGCGGCCGCACCCGCGCGATCACAAGACAGCCATGGGTCACATCCGGATCATCGCCCGCATCCTTGACGATGCCCGCCTCGGCCCAGCCTTCGCCCGCATCCCGGTGTGCCAGGGTCCAGACAGGCGTTTCACCCCGCGGCAGGATCAGCGAAACGCTGTCGGGAAACCCGCCCGTCCAAAGCCGGATCAGCGCCGCGCGGGTGGCGGCGGTGGCACAGGCGCCCGTGGTCCAGCCACGGCGCAATTCTCGGGTCTGTGGGCCTCGCATGGCGCCACCTTAGAACGCCAGGACCGCGCCGCCAACGGCTGGTTTCAACGCGCAACAGGGCTTTGCACCCGGCGGCAAACCGCGCCATAACCGCCGCATGACCGAGTCATCCACCCTGCCCGCCCACGACTGGCCCACTCTGCACCCCGGCTGGGTGTGGCTTTGCGGTGCCGGACCAGGCGATCCGGGGCTGCTGACACTGCACGCGTTGAACGCCCTGCGCCAGGCCGATGTGGTGGTCTATGACGCGCTGGTGGAACCGGCGATTCTCGACTGGGCCCCCCAGGCCCGCCACGTCTATGCGGGCAAACGCGGCGGCAAGCCTTCGGCGCTGCAACGTGACATCTCGTTGCAACTGGTGGACATGGCCCGCCAGGGGCAGCGGGTGCTGCGCCTGAAAGGCGGCGATCCCTTCGTCTTCGGGCGCGGCGGCGAAGAGGCCCAAACCCTAGTGCAACATGGCATACCAATCCGCATCATCCCCGGCATTTCCGCCGGGATCGGCGGCCTCGCCTACGCCGGCATCCCCGTCACCCACCGCGACGTGAACCAATCGGTCACTTTCGTTACCGGCCATGACCAATCCGGCAATACGCCCCAGTCACTGGATTGGGCGGCCATTTCCAAGGGATCGCAGGTGATTGTGATCTACATGGGCATGAAACACATCGCCCAGATCGCCGGCGCGCTGATCGCCGCCGGTCGCCCCCTGTCCGAGCCGATGGCAGTCGTCACCACGGCCACCACCGCAACCCAATCGGTGTTGGAAACCACGCTGGGCGCTTGTGTGGCCGACATTGACGCGGCCCGCCTCGAACCCCCGGCAATCATCTGCATCGGCCGATCTGTCCTGATGCGCCAGACGCTCGACTGGCAGGCAATGGCGGCTGGCGCAGCGCCCCGCCATCTTGACCCGCTGGGCCGCGGCCGCCCTGCTGAATCTGCCTGATCCAGTGCGCCCGCCCCCAAAAACCCGGCGCGCAGCCCGCCCGACCGCACAACAGCTTGCAAAAATACCCCGCACCTTGCGCCTGCGCCCCAATCTCTTTCTTGCGGAAAATACCTCCGCCGGAGGCTCCGCCATTTCAACCTATAGTGTCGGCGGATCATGGGCGCGGCGCTGATCCTCGCCGCGCCCCAATCGGGCAGCGGCAAGACGACAATCACCCTGGGGCTGTTGCGCGCCCTGTCGCGCCTGGGTCAGCCCGTGCGCGGCGCGAAATCCGGCCCCGATTATATAGATCCGCGATTTCACGAGGCGGCGTGCGGCGCGCCGTGCCGCAATCTTGATGCCTGGGCCATGGCCCCCGAACGCATTGCAGCATTGGCGGATGGTGCCGGGTTGCTGTTGATCGAAGGCGCCATGGGGTTGTTCGACGGTGCGCCGCCCGACGGCAAGGGGGCCACCGCCGATCTGGCGCGCCTGCTGCGCCTGCCTGTCGTGCTGGTGGTGGATGCCGGAAAAATGGCCCAGTCGGTGGCGCCGCTGGTGGCCGGGTTCGCCCGGCACGACCCATCGGTGCGCATCGTCGGGGTGATCCTGAACAACGTCGGCTCGCCCCGGCACGACCAGATGCTGCGTGCGGCCCTGGCCCCCTTGGGGATGGCAGTGCTGGGCAGTGTCGCGCGCGCACCGGGCCTGGCGCAGCCTGCGCGCCACCTCGGCCTTGTGCAGGCAGGCGAGCATTCCGATCTGGCCGCATTTCTCGACCGCGCCGCCGATGCGGTGGCGGCAGGTGTCGATCTGGCCGCCCTGACCGCCCTGGCCGCACCTCTGCCCGCCGCCCGCGCGGCGCGGCTCTCCCCTCCGGCGCAACGGATCGCCATTGCCAGCGATACCGCCTTTGCCTTTGCCTATCCGCACCTTGCCGAAGACTGGCGCAGCCACGGCGCGCAGATCACGCCGTTTTCGCCGCTGGCCGATGATCCGGTCCCGCCCTGCGACCTGGTGATCCTGCCCGGCGGCTATCCCGAACTGCACGCCGGGCGGCTGGCCGCCAACGCAAACTTCATGCAAAGCCTGAGAATCGCCGCCCAGAATACTCAAATATATGGAGAATGTGGTGGGTACATGACCCTGGGTGAAACCCTGACCGATGCCGGCGGCCACCGCCATGCCATGGCCGGCCTGTTGCCGCTGGACACCAGTTTTGCCAACCGCCGGCTGCATCTTGGCTATCGCACGCTCACCGCAACCGACGGCCCGTTCACGGGGATCTGGGCCGGGCACGAATTCCACTATGCCACGACCATTCGGGCCGAAGGGCCGCCGCTGTTTGCCGCCCGCGATGCAACGGGCGCCGCCTTGCCCGCCATGGGGCTGCGGATTGGCCGGGTATCGGGCAGCTTTGCCCATCTGATAGATCGCCAAGCCCTTCCTTGAATCTGCCTCTTCCCTAAGGCTTTGCGCCGGCGTAAGGACAAAACATGACCGCGACAGACACATCTCCCGCCCAACAGGCCACGGCCCTACGCAACGTCGGGATTCTCGTCGCGGCACAGGCGCTGCTGGGGGCACAGATGCCGATGATCTTCACCATCGGCGGGCTGGCCGGGCAAACCCTTGCCAGCAACATCTGCTTCGCCACCTTGCCGATTTCGATGATCGTTCTGGGCAATATGCTGTGTGCGACCTCGATGTCGTCCTTCATGCAGAAACACGGGCGGCGCGCGGGGTTTTGGCTGGGCACGATGGGCGGCGCGCTGGGGGCGGCGGTGGGGGCCTGGGCGCTGGTGATCGCCAGCTTTCCTTTGTTCCTCGTCGGCTCGCTGCTGACCGGGATTTATATGTCGGCCCAGGGGTTCTATCGTTTTGCCGCCTCGGATTCGGCAAGCGAGTCGTTTCGGCCCAAGGCGATTTCCTATGTCATGGCGGGCGGGCTGTTTTCGGCCCTCGTCGGCCCGCAACTGGTCAAGGTGACTGCTGATTCTATGGTGGTGCCGTTTCTTGGCAGCTATCTTGCGGTGATCGTGTTGAACCTCGTCGGATCGCTGCTGTTTCTCGGGTTGAAGATCGACAAACCGGCGCCGCCCAAGCTGGGCGAATCCACCGGGCGCACCCGCTGGCAACTTCTGACCACACCGCGCATTGCGGTGGCGATCATCTGCGCCATGGTGTCCTATGCGCTGATGAATCTGGTGATGACATCGACGCCCCTGGCCATGGTGGGCTGTGGTTTCACCAAGAACAACGCCGCCGATGTGGTATCAGCGCATGTTCTGGCGATGTTCGCCCCGTCGTTCTTTACCGGCCACCTGATTGCGCGGTTCGGGGTGGAAAAGATTGTCGGCGTTGGTCTGGCCATCCTTGCGGCGGCGGGGATTGTCGGGTTGTCGGGCGTTGAGATCGAAAATTTCTTCCTTGCCCTTGTCCTGTTGGGCATCGGTTGGAACTTTGGTTTCATCGGCGCCACGTCGATGTTGGCCGGGTCGCACAGCCCGGCCGAACGCGGCCGCGTGCAAGGCATGAACGACATGATCGTCTTTGGCTGCGTGACGCTGGCCAGCCTTGCCTCGGGCGGGTTGCTGAACTGTTCGGGCGGCACAGCGGAACAGGGCTGGCATGCGGTGAATTATGCGATGATCCCGTTCCTGATCCTGGCGGGGGGCGCGCTGCTCTGGCTGGCGATGCACCCCCGCGCCCGCGTGGTCTAGAGCGCGATCCACGCCGCCCGGATCAGCCCCGAGCGACGGGCGAATTCCGATTGCCGCAACACGCCGGCGCGCACCCGGCCCGGTGCGGATTGCGCAAGCCGCAACAGCGGCCGCGCCTGCCACGCCTCGAACAGCGCCGCGCGGGCGGGCATCGGCAGATATCGCGCCACGGGTTTGTCGGGCCACTCTGCCAAGGCGCGTTCGGCCCAAGCCGAAATGTCATCCTCGCCCGGCATCGGCGCGCGGTTCGCCTCGACCAATGCGGGCAAGGCCTGCAACATCCGCGCCAACCCTGCCGCGCGGGCAACCGCGCGCACCACCACTTCGCAATCGAGGGCCCCCAGAACGCGCGCCCCGGCCCACATCAGATTGCCTGCCGTTTCGTCAAGATAGGCCCACAGCGTTTCCGTATCGCCAAACACCGGCCCCGCAATATCGGCATGGCGCGCCGCGATCAGCCGGTCCAGCGTCCGCGCGCCCTCGGCGTCCAGAACATGGGCCAGGGGCAGAACCACCTCGTGGCGCCGCACGATGCCGCCTGCCGCGATTTCGCCCAGGGCGTCGCGCCACCACTGCAACCGCATTTCAGCGATCAGCGGTTCGGCCGTGACCCAGGGCGCACGCGCCACCTCGAGGTTGAAGGCATAGAGCGGAAACAGCACAGCCCGCGCCGCAATCGGCGCCGCCATGACCGCCAGAAACCGGTCAGGATCGCCCCGGCGGACGATTTCGGCGCAGGCCTGCACGCTCATGCCGGTTCAACCACCGACAAGGCATAGGAGATCTGGTCTGGGGCGCTGTGCCACAAGTCGATTTCGCGCTGGCCCTCATCCAGCACGACACTCAACTCGGGGTTGGCGGTCGGGCGCAACAGGTTGATTCGCGCCTGCATCGGACCATAGTAATTTTCCCACGGCACTCCCAGAATCATCCGATGGCCCAGCACGCGAAACCCCGCCTTGCGCACCCGGGTGACTATGCCGTCGTAATCGGTGATGTCGGGGTATTCGTCCCAGAACGCGGTCACGGCGGGCGTCGGTTTGCCCAGCAGGCAAGGCTCGGAAAACGCCACCCGGCCACCGGGGGCGAGGGCGCGGCGCCAGATGTTCAGCGCCTCGGTCACCCCCAGGAAATAGATCGCCCCAGCACACCAGATCAGATCATAAGGCCCTGTTATCTTTGCCATATCGCCCTGTTCCACCGTGACGCGCGCGCTGAACTGCGACAGCCGCGACCGGGCCGCGACGACAAAGTGCTGCACCTGCTCGATAGCATGGACATGGCCTGCGGGGCGCGCGGCGGCCAAGGTCACCGCATCGGCGCCCGGCCCACAGCCGGCATCGCAGATCCGCGCGCGCAGCGGTGTGCCCGCGATGTCCAGCGCCCAGCGCACGTCGTCGGCGCTGCCCGGCCCTTCGCGCATCAATCCGCTGTGCAGTTGCAGGAATGCTTTCACGCCGCCGCCCCGTCCCTGACCAGCTTCCAGTTGATCGCATCCAGCAGCGCCTGGAAAGAGGCATCGACGATATTGGGCGATACCCCCACGGTAGACCAGCGGCGCCCTTGCGAATCTTCGCTGTCGATGATCACGCGGGTCACCGCCTCGGTTCCGCCGTTGGTGATGCGCACCTTGAAATCGACAAGGCGCATGTCCTCGATCAGGCCCTGATACGGCCCCAGATCCTTGGACAACGCCTTGGACAGGGCATTCACCGGCCCCCGGTCGCTGCCGGTTTCATCCATCGATTCGCTGACCGACAGCTTCTTTTCGCCACCCACCTTCACCACCACCACCGCCTCGGACAGGGTGATCATGCGGTCGTACTTGTTTTTGCGCCGCTCGATCGTGACGCGATAGCGCTTTACCTCGAAAAACCGCGGCAACTGCCCAAGCGCCTCGCGCGCCACCAGCTCGAAACTGGCCTGCGCGCTGTCATAGGCATAGCCTTGATCCTCGCGCGCCTTCACCTCGTCGAGGATCCGCCCCAGCGCCGGGTCGCCCGGCGTGACGCTCAGCCCCATGTCGGCCAACCGGGCACGCAGGTTACTTTGCCCCGCCTGATTGCTCATCGGCACGATCCGTGCATTGCCCACCAGCGCGGGTTCGATATGTTCGTAGGTCGTGGGATCCTTGAGGATCGCGCTGGCATGCAGCCCGGCCTTGTGGGCAAAGGCACTGGCCCCCACATAGGCTGCGGCGCGCGAAGGCACCCGGTTCAGGATTTCGTCCAGCAAACGCGACCCGCGGGTCAGCCCGGCCAGCCCGGCGGCGCTGACACCGATGTCAAAGCGAGACCGATACGGTTCCTTCAGCATCAGGGTGGGGATAAGCGTGGTCAGATTGGCATTGCCGCACCGCTCGCCCAGCCCGTTCAGCGTGCCCTGGATCTGACGCACCCCGGCGTCCACCGCCGCCAGCGTCCCCGCCACCGCATTGCCGGTGTCATCATGGGTGTGAATGCCCAGCCTGTCACCCGGAATGCCTGCGCCGATCACCTCGGCCACGATGCGCCCGATCTCGCCCGGCAGGGTACCACCGTTCGTATCACACAGCACGATCCAGCGCGCCCCGGCGTCCACCGCCGCCCGCAAACAGGCCAGCGCATAATCGGGATCGGCGCGATAGCCGTCAAAGAAATGCTCGGCATCAAACAGCGCCTCGCGGCCCTGCGCCGCGACATGGGCCACCGAGGCGCGGATGTTCTCGACATTCTCGTCCAGCGGAATGCCGAGGGCGGTGGTCACATGAAACCCATGCGTCTTGCCCACCAGACACACGGCCGGCGTATTGGCATTCAGCACCGCCGCCAGCACATCGTCATTGCCCGCCGAACGCCCCGACCGCTTGGTCATCCCGAAGGCGGTAAAGGTGGCCCGCATCCCCGGCACCGTCTCAAAGAACGCCGAATCTGTCGGATTGGCGCCCGGCCATCCGCCTTCGATATAATCCACGCCCAGAGCATCCAGCATCGCAGCGATCCGCAGTTTTTCCGGCGTCGAAAACTGCACCCCCTGGGTCTGCTGGCCATCCCGCAATGTCGTGTCGTAGAGATACAGCCGCTCGCTCACGCCCTGCCCCATCTTTGGTTTTCCAGATATGAAGGGGCGGTCGCCAAAGGCGATGGGGGCAGCGCCGCCAAACCCGCTCGCCACCGCGCCCTCACCGCTGGTCCTCCAGCACCGCCGGATCAAACCCCGGCCCCGGCACCCAGGTTGCCCCGCCGCCAATGTCGGTCACCTGAACGCCCGCCGCGTTCAGCAGATCGCGCAGGCGGTCGGCCTCGGCCCAGTCCCGCCCGGCCCGCGCCGTCTGGCGTGCCGCGAGCAACCCGTCAACCACACCGTCCACCCATGCAGGATAGGCTGCGTCTGACGGCGCCACGCCGGCCAGATCGCGCAGCCCGTCCCAATCGGGCACCAACCCCAGCAGATCCAGCCCCCAGGCCAACCCGGCCAGCGCCGGCGCGGTATGCCCCTTGGCCAGAACATGCAGCCGCGCCAGCGCACCGGGCGTGTTCAGATCGTTCGCCAGCACGCCCAGAAACTCACCATCCGCCCGCCAGTCGCCCGAAGCCTTCAGCGCCGCCACCATCCGCGAGGAATAGCCGTGCTGGTGCAGGATCGTCGCCCAGCGGCGCAGCGTGCCCTCGGCCTCGGTGCGCTTGGTGTCGGTCCAGTCCATCGGCTTGGCATAATGGGTCGACAGGAACACCAGTCGGATCACCGGCCCCGGCACCCCCTGATCCAGCAGATCGCGCACCGTGAAGAAGTTGCCAAGCGATTTCGACATCTTCCGGCCTTCGACCAACAGCATTTCATTGTGCATCCAGACCCGTGCGAACTCGGCCCCGGGATGGGCACAGGCGCTTTGCGCGATTTCATTCTCATGATGCGGGAACAACAGATCGTTGCCGCCCCCGTGGATGTCGAAACTGTCGCCCAGCAGATCGCCCGCCATGGCCGAACATTCGATGTGCCACCCCGGCCGCCCGCGACCCCAGGGGCTGTTCCAGCCCGGCTGATCGGCGTCCGAGGGTTTCCACAGCACGAAATCCATCGGATTGCGCTTGTACGGCGCCACTTCGACACGCGCCCCCGCGATCATGTCATCCACGGTTCGGCCCGACAGGGCACCATAGGCGGCATAGCTTTCGACGGCGAACAGCACATGACCTTCGGCCTCATAGGCATGGTCCTTGGCAATCAGCGCGGCGATCATCGCGATCATCTGGGCGATGTACTGCGTGGCGCGGGGCGTGTGGGTGGGCATCAGGTTGCCCAGTGCCGCCATGTCGTCGAAATACCATGCGGTCGTCTCGGCGGTGATGTCACCGATGCTGCGCCCGGTTTCGGCGGCGCGCGCGTTGATCTTGTCATCCACGTCGGTGATATTGCGCACATAGGTCACATGATCCGCCCCGTATACCGTCCGCAGCAGTCGGAACAACACGTCGAACACGATCGCCGGACGGGCATTGCCCATATGCGCCCGGTCATAGACGGTGGGGCCACAGACATACATCCGCACATTGTTCGGATCGAGCGGCTCAAACAAAGCGCGGCGGCGGGTCTTGGTGTTGTGCAGACGAATTTCGATCATGGGCCGTCCCTTTTGGCGCAAGCGCGGGGTTGCGGCGGGCTTAGCAACATCGGGTCGGATTGAAAACAGAAAGACCGGCCTGTCGGAAGATGTCGCACAGAATACCGCAGGCCGTGGCGGCATCCGGCCGGTCGGGACGGAACCATCACGCAGTGTGGCACCGGAGATCACGCAAACTGCGTGCCCCGGGGTTTGACAAATCCGCCGCCCTGTTGCCTGTAGGCGTTCAAATAGGGAGGAGGGCACATGCATCTGTCGCGGCGTATCACCGGCATTCTGGCCGAGGGCAATGACGGCTGGGGCGTATTTTATCGCGCCCGCGACATGATCGCGGCAGGGCGCGCGGTGGTCGAGCTGACCATCGGCGAACATGACATTCGCACCGATCCCACGATTCTGGCCGCCATGGACAGCGCGGCGCGCAGCGGGCACACCGGCTATGCCGCCATACCCGGCATTGCGGCGCTGCGGCGGGCGATTGCCGAACGCGTGACCGCGCGCACCGGGGTGGCGACCGGCCCGGAAAACGTGCTGGTCACCCCCGGCGGCCAGTCGGCGCTGTTCGCGGCGCATCTGGCGGCCGGTGATCCGGGCGACCGGGCGCTGTTCATCGACCCTTATTATGTCACCTATCCGGGCACTCTGCGCGCCCTCGGGCTGCACCCTGTGCCGGTGGCCACCAACCCGGCCCGCGCGTTTCGCCCGCAGTTCGAGGATATCAACGCGGTGGCGGGCGGCGCGCGGTCCTTGCTGATCAATTCGCCCAACAACCCCACCGGCACTGTCTATGATCGCGCCACGCTGGACGGGATCGCACGCGCGGTGCAGGACCACGATCTGTGGCTGATCAGCGACGAAGTGTATGACACGCAGATCTGGGAAGGCGCCCACCTGTCGCCGCGCGCATTGCCCGACATGGCCGGGCGCACCCTTGTCATCGGATCCATGAGCAAGAGCCATGCCATGACCGGAAGTCGCATCGGCTGGATCGTCGGGCCGCAAGCGGCGATTGGCCATCTGGCGAACCTGGCCACCAACACAACCTATGGCGTGCCCGGCTTTGTGCAGGACGCGGCGCTGTTTGCCCTGCGCGCGGGGGCCGCGCTGGAACAGCGGATCAGCGCGCCGTTCCGCCGCCGCCGTGCCTTGGCCGAGGCGGTTCTGGCCGGGCAGATCGCCGTGCGCGCCTTGCCCGCGCAGGGGGCGATGTACCTGATGCTGGACATCCGCGCGACCGGTCTGAGCGGTGAGGCCTTTGCCCTGGCGCTGCTGGAGCGCCACGCCATCGCGGTGATGCCCGGCGAAAGTTTCGGCAACTGCGCCGCCGGCCATGTCCGGGTGGCAATGACCGTGGAGGACAACATCTTTACCAGCGCGCTGGGCACCCTTGTCGAATTTGCGCAAGAGATGACACGAGACGGAGCGATGCGGCGGCATCTTGAGGCCGGCCCCCGAACGCGCGAGAAGTTTTGAAAACCACAGATGACAGGGATGCAAAGAGATGGACCATGACGATCTGAACCATTGGTCCAAGCGCGCCGCCGATTGGGCCACGGCCTATCATGCGGGGTTGCGGGACCGCCCGGTGCGCCCAATCGTTGTGCCGGGGGCGGTGGCGGCGCAACTGCCGCAGGCGGCACCCGAGCTGGCCGAGCCGATGGAGACGATCTTTGCCGATTTCGACGCCATCGTGCCCGGCGCGACCACCCATTGGCAGCATCCGCGGTTCTTTGCCTATTTCCCGGCCAATGCCAGCCCGGCCTCGATGCTGGCCGAGCAGCTGGCCAATGCGATGGCTGGGCAAGGCATGTTGTGGCAAACCGCCCCGGCGGCGACCGAAATCGAAGGCGTCATGGTGGGGTGGCTGCGCGATGCGCTGGGGCTGCCCGGAGGAATGACCGGCACGATCCACGACAGCGCCACCACCGCCACCTTGTCCGCGATGCTGGCCATGCGCGAGGCGGCGTTGGATTGGGCGGGCAATGCCAAAGGTCTGTCGGGCCAGCCGCGCCTGCGGATCTATGCCAGCGGACAGACCCATTCCTCGGTTGACAAAGCGGCGCGGATCTGTGGGATCGGACAGGCCAATCTGGTGAAGGTGGCGGTGGATGCGGCATTCGGGATGCAACCCGGCGCGCTGGATGCGGCGATCCGCGCCGATCTGGAGGCCGGGCACCTGCCCTGCGGCGTGGTGTTGTGTGTAGGGGCGACCTCGATCGGGGCAAGCGACCCGATCGGTGCGTGCATTGCCGTGGCGCGCGCGCATGGGCTGGCGGTGCATGTGGATGCCGCCTGGGCCGGCTCTGCGATGATCTGCCCCGAGTTCCGCCCGCTGTGGGCCGGGATCGAGGCGGCCGACAGCATTGTTTTCAACCCGCACAAGTGGCTGGGTGCGCAGTTCGACTGCGCAGTCCAGTTCCTCGCCGACCCCACCGCACAACTGCGCACCCTGACGCTGAAGCCCAGCTATCTGGAAACCCGCAGCACCGGCCCGGTGACCGATTACAATGACTGGACCGTGCCGCTGGGGCGGCGGTTCCGCGCATTGAAGCTGTGGTTCACCTTGCGCGCCTACGGTCTGGAAGGGTTGCGCAGCCGCATTCGCAACCATGTGGCCTGGGCACAGGAGCTGGCCGCAGTGCTTGGCGCACTGCCGGGGTGCAGCATCGTGACGCCACCTGTCTTGTCGCTGTTCACCTTCCGCTGGGGCGACGATGCCGCCACCGTCGACCTGCTGGAGCGGATCAACGCCGATGGCCGCGTCTATCTGACCCCGACGCGCCACGAAGGGCAAACCGTGATTCGTGTGCAGGTTGGCCAGTTCGACTGTACCCGCGACGATGTGATGACAGTCGCTCGGGTGGTGCAAGAGCTGACCGCCTGATGTGGCCTGCGGCGGTTGGTCCGGCCCGCCGACCTGGCGCACAGACCTGGCGCACCTTTTGACGCTGATCACACGCCGGGCGGTTCTTTTGGGCGCTTGCGCCTCGGGACACGGGGAAGCCCGAGGCGCAAGCTGTCATCATGCAGGAGTCAAATCTCAGAAGTGATAGTTCACGCTGGCCGATACTGTGGTCAGGCCCAGGTTGACGCCCCTGCCATCAATGTCATTGAAACGGTGATGGCTTACATCGCCGCCGACGCTGACTTGGTTATTGACCATGTACTCCACTCCCAGACCAACAGTATAGCCTGTGTCGTTGTAATTCACACCACCCAGCGAACCCTTGACATAGGCCGCGCCCAGAGTGCCGTAGAACAAGGTGCGGCCGCGATCCAGGCCCGCCTTCAGCTTGAGCGTGTGCAGCGCATCAACCGATCCGTTGCCACCCGGAAAATCAATGTTGGCCGCGTTCAGGCCCAATTCGGCACCCATCACATAGGCCCCGAAATCATAGAGATAGCCCATCTGCACCCCGCCCACGGCACCCGACGCGTCCATCATCGCGCGGTCGGCGGCATTGACAGTGCCGTTGCCGTCGACATCGCCAAAGCCGATGGTATCGCCATATCCCAAACGCAGACCGACATAGCCGCCCGACCAGTCGGTGCCGCTGAAGGCGGTGGCGATTTGCGTAGGCGGTGCATAAATCGTTGCTTCGGGAGTGGGGGCACTCAGATTGCCTGCCAAAGCCGGGGCGGCGCACAGGGTGGAAATTGCGAGTATTGCAATGTGTTTCATAGTCGGATTCCTGCCGTTAGGTCACGCAGCATTCTTTCTGCGTCATCCACTCAACCGCTGGCGGCCGATGTCGTTCCCGCTGTGTCGCATCACGATTTTGTGTGGGCCAATCGTCGCCGACACAGCGCCGACACAGCGCCGCCGCGCAGTGCAGACACAGCGCCGCCGCGTAGTGCAGACATATCTGCGCGCCCCATGGCCCTTGCCGATGCAAGGTTGTATGGATGCAATTCACAAAGGATCACCACCATGGGAAAACCGCCCGCCAAAAAGAACAACTCGGGCCGTGGCCAGCGCGACCTGACCGTCAAGGTCAAGACCGCGCGGGGGCGCAAGCTGTCCTCGACGCTGTGGTTGCAGCGGCAGTTGAACGATCCCTATGTGAAAAAAGCCCAGGCGATGGGCTATCGCGGGCGGGCAGCGTTCAAGATCCTCGAACTGGACGACAGGTATCGCTTCCTTGTGCCCGGCGCGCGGGTTGTCGATCTGGGCTGCGCGCCGGGGGGGTGGTGCCAGGTGGCGGCGCGGCGGGTGAATGCGCTGGGCGACAGGCCGGGCAAGGCGGCGGGCAAGATCGTGGCGGTGGACCTGCAAGAGGTTGAACCGATTGCCGGGTGCGACATCCACGTTCTTGATTTTCTTGAAGAAGGTGCCGACGCCAAGGTCAAGCACTGGCTCGACGGGCCCGCCGATGTGGTCATGTCGGACATGGCAGCCGCCAGTTCGGGGCACAAACAGACCGACCATTTGCGCATCATGATGCTGTGCGAGGCGGCGGCGCAGTTTGCCTTTGACGTGCTGACGCCCGGCGGCACCTTCGTGGCCAAGGTTCTGGCCGGTGGTGCCGAGGGCGAGTTGCAGCACTTGCTGAAACAGAAGTTCACAAAGGTGGCAAACGTAAAACCGCCCGCGTCACGATCGGACAGTTCGGAAAAGTTTGTCGTCGCCACCGGGTTTCGCGGTTAGGCGCCCTGCCCCGCCGTGGTCAGGACGCAGCCTTTTCCTCCAGCGCCAGCCATTCTTCTTCGGCCTTCGCCAGCTTTTTCTGCCGCTCGACCAGAGCCTCGGTCGCCTTGGCGAATTTCACCGGGGCGCGGGTGAACAGATCGGCGTCCATCAACAATTCTTCCAGCTTGGCGATTTCCGCCTCAAGCCGGGCGATTTCATCGGGAAGCGCCTTCAACCGATGGGTTTCGGTGAATGACAGGCCCTGATCGGCCGCTTTGCCCGCCGATTTGCCCGAAGGCGTGGCCGCGCGTTGCGCCACAGGCGGCAATGACGCCAGGCGCGCACCGCGTTGGGCCTGATAATCGCTCCACCCCCCGGCATAGACGGTGGCGCGCCCGTCGCCCTCCATCGCCACGGTGGTGTCTGCCACGCGGTCGAGGAAATCGCGGTCGTGGCTGACAAGAAGAACCGTGCCGTCATATTCGCCCAGCAGATCCTGCATCAGATCCAGGGTTTCGACATCAAGGTCGTTGGTCGGTTCGTCCAGCACCAACACGTTGCTTTCCCGCGCCATGATCCGCGCCAGCAGCAGACGCGCCTTCTCACCGCCCGACAGAGACCGGACAGGTGCCCGCGCCTGGGCCTCGGAAAACAGGAAATCCTTGAGATAGCCCACAACATGACGCGGTGCGCCGCGCACCATCACCTGATCGGCCTTGCCCGACACACCGATCGCCGGATCGCCGGTCAGGTTTTCCCACAGGCTTTTGTCCAGTTGCAGTTGGGCGCGGTTCTGGTCGAACACTGCCAGATCCAGGTTGGTGCCCAGTTGCACGGTGCCGGTGTCGGGGGCGATTTCGCCGGTCAGCATTTTCAGCAGCGTCGTCTTGCCCACGCCGTTCGGCCCGACAAAAGCAACCCGGTCGCCGCGCTGGATGCGCAGATCAAACGGTGCCAGAATCACCTTGCCGTCGAAGGTCTTGGAAATGCCTTTGGCCTCCATCACCCGCTTGCCGCTGGTCGGCCCGGCCTCAAGCGCCATGTCGGCGGTGCCCTGACGGCGGATCTGGTCGGACCGCTGCTGGCGCAATTCGCCCAGGGCGCGCACCCGGCCCTGATTGCGCTTGCGTCGGGCGGAAATACCTTCGACCGCCCAACGCGCCTCGGCCTTGATCTTGCGATCCAGCTTGTGGCGCTGCATGTCTTCTTCGGCCCACACTTCATCGCGCCAGGCCTCGAAGGCGTCAAACCCTTTTTCCTGACGGCGCACCTGTCCGCGGTCGATCCACAGGGTGGCGCGGGTCAGCGCGTTCAGGAAGGCCCGGTCGTGCGAAATCAGGACAAAGGCGGCGCGGGTGCTTTTCAGCTCTTCCTCAAGCCAACCGATCGCCTGAATGTCCAGATGGTTCGTCGGCTCGTCAAGCAGCATCAGCCCCGGCGCCTCGGCCAGCAGTTTGGCCAGCGCGGCGCGGCGCCGCTCGCCCCCCGAGGCAACTGAAACCGCGCGCTCGGGGTCGAATTTCAGCCCCTCGGCCACCATTGCAACGCGATATTCCTCGCCCACGTCCAGCCCGCTGGCCGCGTAATCGCCCAAGGTGACAAAACCTGTCATCGCCGGGTCTTGCTCCATGTACCCGACACCGACACCGGGGGTGACGACGCGGGTGCCCTTGTCGGGTTCAACCAGACCGGCCATCACCTTCATCAGGGTGGATTTGCCCGACCCATTGCGCCCGACCAGCGCCACCCGGTCGCCCGGTTGTACCACCAGGCCAAGGTCGGAAAAAACCGGATCCCCCCCGAAGGTCAGGGAAATGTCGGAAAGTTGTAAAAGGGGTGCGCGTGCCATGCGCGCCACCTAGGCCGAGGCGCGGCAAAGGTCAACGGGGTGCTGACACCGACAAACCCATCCATCTGGATCAGATCAGGCGCTTCATACCATGTCTTCAGGCGCACCGGGCATCGCCTGGGCCAGATCCTTGGCCGACTCAAGGCCATAGGGCACCATGAACCCTTGCCGCCGGTCGGGCGCGCGGCGGGCGTTTTCCAGCGCAATGTCGCGCCACGCGGCCAGCGCGCATGACGGATCCGGGGCGGCTTCGTTGGCGTCAAGGGCGCACCAGTGCCGCCACAACCGCGCGCGCAGATCGGCCACCGTGACCGGATCACGCAGTTCTACACCGGCCTCGCAATCCCAGGCCATGCTGCGCCCGTTCAGATTGGCCGAGCCGACAAAGGCCGCCGTGTCATCGAACACCGACACCTTGGAATGGGTATAGACAATCGGCGCCCCCGCAAGCCGCGCGCGCGGATCATCGCGATCGGCGCCATTTGCCCGGCGTGGTTGCACCGGGCTGAGCACGAGAAACCTTTCGCCAAAGGCACGCCGCACCTTGCGGATGGCGCGCGCCTGAAGGAATTCGCCAAACCGGGCGTCAAGCCCCCTCTTGCCCTCGAAGGCCACGTCATCAGGGGCGCCGGGCAACACCACCACAAGGGTCAGCGTGGCGGTGCGCCGCCCTGCGCGGGCCAGGGCGGCGGCGATGCGCCTGTCGCGGAAATACTGCGATTCGAGATAGATGTGATGTCGCGCCCCGGCAATCATCCACACATGGCTTTCGACGATTTCGCCTGAAACCGTAACCGGTGACAGTGCCACAGGATTGCCCCGATGCGGACGCGACAGCGTGGTGCGGAATGCACCGTCATGGGGTGCGTTCTTTCGCCGGTCGCTGATTACCGCCAGCAGCGACTGAAGGTAGTCGCGCGCATCGGCCACGACCTGCGGGTCGTGCAGGATCAGTTGCAGATCTTGCCAGGTGTCCTGGGCGGGGGCATCGTGGCCCGGGCCGTCAAACCGCCGCTCGTTCAGATCCAGCCCACCGATATAGACCGCCGCGTCGTCCACCACCGCCAGTTTGTGATGCAACGTCACGGGATAAAGCCGCGGCAAGGCCAGGATGCGTGGCACGATCCGGCCATTTGCCCTGGCGAAATAAGGGGCCAGCCCCGGTGCATGGGCCAAGGCACGGTCCGGGTCTGCGGCGTTCGACATTCCGGCACAGATCCGCGACAGACGGCGGCGGGTGTGCAGCGCAAACAGCAGCCGGGGCAGCAGACCGCCCTGTGCCGGATGCAGCACTGCACGCAGGTTCAGCCGCGCGGCACCCGGCGCGGTCATTTCGTTCGCGGCAAGAAGGATGCGCATGTGGTGCCAGCATCGGCTGTGCTTTCCATGCGCCATAACCGGATCAAAATCCGACAGGATCAGCGATATGGTCACGCCGCGGTTCAGCGTATGCACGATCAGATCATGCCAGCGCGCGCCGATCTTCTGCGCCTCGGGCGACAACAGCGGCGTCAGCGGATCGAACAGGCGAAACCCCATATCGATTCGCGTGGTGGCATTCAGGAACAACCGCTCAAACGCCGGAAAGGCCTGGGCTGCGGACAGCAGTATCTCGGGGGTCATCGTCATCTCCACAATGGGCGCGTGGCGGAGGTGACGCCGCTGGCGCTTGCCATCGACGCGCCTGTTGCCTGACCACCCTACCGGGCCGCTGAACGCAGCAACCGCGCCCGTCCGGCAGGCACCCGGCCAATCTCCAACCCGGTAAACACATGAGTCGTTCCAAGGTTCCGGTCGATCACTGCGTGGTTGCTGACCCAGCCACCCATCGCAAGATAAGTCCGCAACAGCGCAGGCATCCCTTTGACACCGCGCGCCGGATCGCCCGCCGGCGACAGCGAGGCAAAGCGCACCACCTCACCCGCCTTGATGCCCGGCGCCCAGCGGGCCGGTGCGCCGTGGCGGTCGCGCAACAGTGCAAAGGCATCGCCATGACGCGCCGCGTCGCAGCCCGCGAAGGACGAACAGCCGAACAACAGCCCGACACCGCCGCAATCAACCTGCCGGGTGATCGCCGCCCAAGCGAGGCGCAGCACATCGGCATCCGGTGCACCGGGGTGCAGGCAGAATCGCCCCAGCTCCAGCATCGGGGCGGGAAAGGCGGCCAAAGCTGCCAGATCATAAAACTGGGCGGAATAGCTGTGGATGATCGCCGCACCGTCAAACCGGCGCAGACGGAACCCCCCCAACAGGCTGTCCTGCGCCATGTCTTCGATCAGGATATGGTCGCAGGCGGCATCGAAATTGTCACGGTCATCGCCCGTCGCTGCGCCACGGAAACACAGCGCCCGCAGCGCAAGAAGCCGGTCAAGATCGCCCGGCCCCGAGGCGGGCCGCACCCGCAGCCGCCCCTTGACCAGCAGTGGTGTCGCCCGGATGTCTTTCATCGCTTGGATGCCCCGCAAAACACCCTAGATATGCGGCAAGCCCGCCCGCCGCACAAGCCGGGCGCGCTATGGAAAGGACGGCCCATGGAAAAGATCACCAAAACCGATACCGAATGGCGCAATCAGCTGTCGGAGATGGCCTATAAGGTCACCCGCAAGCATGGCACCGAACGCGCCTTTACGCATGAAGATTTTCCCAAGGAACCGGGCATGTTCCATTGTGTGTGCTGTGGTGCTGGCGTGTTCGATCAGGCGCACAAGTTTGAAAGTGGCACCGGCTGGCCATCGTTCTGGCGCCCGTGCGACCCGGATATGGTGGGCGAAACCACCGACCGATCCTGGCTGATGACCCGCACCGAGGTGCATTGCAACCGGTGCGACGCCCATCTGGGCCATGTGTTTCCCGACGGACCGCAGCCGACAGGCCTGCGGTACTGCATCAATGGCGTGGCGTTGGAATTTCATCCAAAGGCCGGCTGAGCCCCCCCGCGGACGTTCCTGCGATACGCAAAAACCATCAGCGCCCCGGCCAGTGTCAAACTGGCCGGGGCGCGCCGCGTTTGTTTTCACCGGGGCGCCCCCGGTTGCGCACCTTATTGCAGGAAGCTGCCCGCGTCGAGATTGCCGAAATTGCCGAACAACTGCCGCAAGAAACCGACACCCTTGATATTGCTGTCGGTCACCCGACGCGACAGGGTAACGACCCGACCATCCTGAAGGCCGAAGCGTTCGATGTTTTCGACCAGGCCGGCCTCGTCAAACGAGATGGCCAGCACCTGACGTTCGATTTCTTCGGGGGCACGATAGGCAAAGGTGCGAAAGCGGCTCTGGACATAATACCAGCCGCCGCCGTCCAACACGCCGACCGACGTGGGCCGCCCCACGGCCGCCGCGACGGTTTCGCGGGTGTCGACGCCCACCGCCAGCGCCGACAATTCATCGTCCGCCGGGACATAGCCATGATTGCGATAGACCGCCGTGCAGGCCGCCATCGCGCCAACAAGGCACAGCGCCAGCCCCAGACGCGTTATTCTGGCCAATTGCCCCATGCCACCCCCTGCCCTGCTTTTCTCTGCCGCGGTATCGGCATACTGTCTCACGGCTTACAGTTAGTTCGCCGTCCTTTCAAGAATCGAAAGAGTGCCATGTCTCATCCAACACCCTGGTCCCACATTCTGCGCCTGTCCGATCTGGGGCACCGCCGGGAAACCGCCTTTGATCTGGTGCCCGATACAGTGGCGATGGCCGAGCTTGCCAGCGATCTGGGGATCGACGCGGTTCGCAAGCTGCGGTTCCGCGGAACGCTGACGCCGCAGGGTCGGCACGACTGGGCGCTTTCGGCACATCTGGGCGCAACGGTGGTGCAACCCTGTGTTGTCACGCTTGCGCCCGTCACCACCCGGATCGACGCAACCGTTACGCGGCGCTATCTGGCCGACATGGCGCTGCCCGACACCGCCGGCGAGGTCGAGATGCCCGAGGACGACACTGCCGAGCCTTTGAGCGCCACCCTCGATCTCGGCAATGTCATGGCCGAGGCGCTGGCGCTGAATGTGCCGGATTTCCCCCGCGCGCCCGGCGTGGAACTGGGCGAAGCAGTGTTTGCCGCCCCCGGCACCGCCCCGCTGCGCGACGAGGATACCCGCCCATTTGCCGGGCTTGCAGGGCTGCGCGCCGCCCTCGACAACGATACGGACACCTGAAACGATCACGAATCGTCTTGTCGCGGGCCGAAATCTCATTATGTTTCGCGCTCTTCGCAGCACCACGCTGGCAGGGGTTGAACCGCGCGTCCGATGGGCGTAATGCCCTGCAAGATTGAAAAACGCCCGCGTTGACGCGGTGCAACCGACACCGGGCCACAAGGCCCCCGATACCCGAGGTTGAGACATGGCCGTCCCACAGAATAAAGTTACCAAGTCCCGCCGCAACATGCGCCGCGCCCATGATGCGCTGCCGGGCGGCAATCCGGCCGAATGCCCCAACTGTGGCGAGTTGAAACGCCCCCACCATGTGTGTGGTGCCTGCGGCCACTATGCCGAGCGTGAAGTCTTAGCCCAGTCCGACGAGATCGATCTGGACGACGACGCGGCGTAAAGTCGGGTTTGTCTGCCTGTCATGCCCCAAACATCCCCTGAATCAAGGCAAGGTGATCCCTCGCCCGATGACGTGCCCGTAAAAATACCGGCACAAAACGGAGCCAAAGGGCGCACGATCATATCGGTCGATGCCATGGGGGGTGATCAGGGACCAAGTGCCGTTGTAGCCGGTATGGCGAAATCGGCGGATAAGAATCCCGACATCGGGTTCATTCTGCATGGTCCCAGCGCGGTTCTGTTGCCCTTGGTCAAGAAGGCCCGGCTGAGCGAACGCTGTGTTGTGCGTGAGGCGGGCGGTGTCGTGTCGATGACCGACAAACCCAGCCACGTCATGCGCCACGGCAAGGACACTTCGATGTGGTCCTGCATCGAGGCCGTCCGCGCCGGCGAGGCGGCTGTCGCCGTTTCCTGCGGCAACACCGGCGCCTTGATGGCGATCAGCATGTTGCGCCTGCGCCGGATCGAGGGCGTGAACCGGCCCGCCATTGCCTGCCTCTGGCCCTCGCGCAATCCGGGCGGGTTCAACCTGATGCTGGATGTTGGCGCCGACATCCGCGCCGACCAGGACGATTTGCTGCAATTCGCACTGATGGGCACGTCCTATGCCCGCAACGGCCTGGGCATTGCGCGTCCGCGCATCGGCCTGCTGAACGTCGGCACGGAAGAACATAAGGGCCGCGCTGAATTGAAGGTTGCCCATGATCTGATCGCCGCTGCCGCCGGTCCGTCGAATTTTGAATTTGTCGGATTTGTCGAAGGCGGTGACATCCCCAGCGATCGGGTGGATGTTATCGTCACGGACGGGTTTACCGGCAATGTCGCCCTGAAAACCGGCGAAGGCACCGCCCGACTGATCAGCGAATTGTTGCGTGAATCCTTCACCCACTCGATCCTGTCGCGCGTTGCAGCGGTTCTTGCCCTCGGCTCGCTCAAGCGGCTGAGCAAACGGATTGACCCGCGCCGGGTGAACGGCGGTGTGTTTCTTGGGTTGAACGGCACCGTCATCAAATCCCACGGCAGCGCCGACGCAACCGGCATCTCGGCGGCGATCAAGCTGTCGTTCAAGCTGGCCCATAGTGGATTCAACGAAAAATTGGCGGCGCGTATTGCCGTCGGTCTGGCCCAAAGACAGGCCATGCTCCCCGAAGAAGGCGAAGCCACCCTATGACCATACGGGCCGTCGTGCGCGGCGTCGGGCACTACCTGCCTGATCGCATTGTCGAGAATGCCGAGTTCGAATCGATGTTCGATACATCGGACGAGTGGATCCGCAGCCGCTCTGGGATCGAGCGGCGCCATTTTGCCGCCGAGGGACAAACCACATCCGACATGGCGACGCGCGCCGCCCGCGCGGCGCTTGACGATGCCGGACTGCTGCCTGACGATCTTGACGCGATCATCCTTGCCACCTCGACCGCCGATCTGACATTTCCGGCCGCCGCAACCATGGTTCAGGCAAATCTGGGCATGACCCGTGGCTTTGCCTTCGACATACAGGCAGTCTGCGCGGGGTTCGTCTTTGGCCTGGCCAATGCCAACGCCCTTATTCTGTCGGGACAGGCAACGCGGGTGATGGTGATCGGCGCGGAAACCTTTTCGCGTCTGCTGGATTGGACCGACCGCGGCACATGCGTGTTGTTCGGCGATGGCGCGGGCGCGCTGATCCTTGAGGCGGCCGAGGGCGGCGCGGGCACGACCGATGACCGGGGCATCCTGGCCACCGACCTGCATTCCGACGGTCAGTACAAGGAGGCGCTGTATGTCGATGGCGGCGTATCGACCGGCACAACCGGGTTGCTGCGGATGCACGGCAAAGAGGTGTTTCGTCATGCCGTTGAAAAGCTGGCAGAAACCGCAGAAACGGTTTTGGCCAAGCTGGGCCTGACCGGGGCCGATCTTGATTGGATCGTGCCGCATCAGGCCAATATCCGAATCATCAAATCCACTGCGGCCAAGCTGGGCCTGCCCCTGGAAAAAGTGATTTTGACGGTTCAGGATCACGGCAATACGTCGGCGGCGTCGATTCCGCTTGCCCTGTCCGTGGGCAAACAGCGCGGTCAGATTTGTCCCGGTCAGCTTCTGGCGATTGAGGCGATTGGCGGCGGCTTGGCCTGGGGCTCTGTCATTCTGCGGTGGTAACTGGGCCACATTTGGCGGATTTTCGCCGGAAACGGCTGCGACTTGGCGCGGCATCACCTCAGATGTGACATTCATCTTGACGCGCAAGCCATTGAGATTGACATTGAAATCAGATCGCTTCACTGTCGCAATAAGTGTAGGGGGTTGCCATGAGTGAAAAGACGTTGACGCGGATGGACCTGAGCGAAGCGGTGTTCCGCGAAGTCGGGCTCAGCCGGAATGAATCCTCGCAACTGGTCGAGGCGGTTCTGACGTATATGTCCGATGCTCTGGCAGCAGGCGATTCTGTTAAAATCTCGTCATTTGGTACGTTTTCCGTGCGCGACAAATCAGCCCGCATCGGGCGCAACCCGAAAACCGGTGAAGAGGTGCCGATCCACCCGCGCCGGGTTCTGACCTTTCGCCCCTCGCACCTGATGCGCGACCGGGTGGCTGATGGAAACAAGCGGTAAGCCTTTATGGACAGCAAATCGCCCGAGGCGTTTCGCACGATCAGCGAAGTGGCCGAATGGCTGGACGTGCCCACCCATGTGCTGCGGTTCTGGGAAAGCCGATTCACCCAGGTAAAACCCGTAAAGCGGGCCGGCGGGCGTCGCTATTATCGCCCCGCTGACATGGAGCTTCTGGGCGGAATCAAACGGTTATTGCATGATGACGGGCTGACGATCCGAGGTGTGCAAAAACTGTTGCGCGAAGAGGGGGTGCGCCATGTGGCAGCTCTGTCGCCCTCGGCCGATGCGCCCGAGGGGCTGCGCGGCAGCCGCAGCGCCAAAACCGAAACAGAAACCGGAGCCGAAACGCCTATGGCGGTCGATGTACCGGTGCAATCGCCCTTGGGCAAGGTTGTGAACTTCGTTTCCGACACCGAGGCACCTCCGGGCATGGACCCGCACCGCGATTCCGACGGCACAAATGCTGTGGACGCACAGCAGCCGTCAGCCGATCCCGACGCCGCCTTGCGCCGCTGGCCTTTTCTGGATGAACCGACACCGGTGGAGGATGAGTCTCCGGCGCCACAATATCCCGCCGTCGCCGAGGTTTCTGAACCGCCTTTGCAACAGGTCGCAACTGCGGCAACCGTGCTGGCCCGCCTGCGCGCCACCCCCGCTGCAAAGCTTGAACAGCACGCCGAATCGCTGCGCCCGCTGGTCGCGCGGATGGCTGCGCTGCACGCCCGGCTGACCTCGGCGGGGTGATCTGCAAAACGGCGTCGGTTTGCTGCAATCGGCCCTTGCCCTCGGCTTGGGATTCGTTAGAACGACTGTCAGTCGGGCTATGGCGCAGTCTGGTAGCGCGTCCGTCTGGGGGACGGAAGGTCGCAGGTTCAAGTCCTGCTAGCCCGACCAAAAGCTCTACCAGCAATGTCGTTTAAGGAAAGTCACCCATGATCGGGGTCTTGCCCAGCCAAAGCTTGCGCGCCCTGATCGCACAAGGTGTGTTAACATCCACCCCCCCTGTCATTGAGGCGCAAATACAGCCTGCCTCGTTGGATCTGCGTCTGGGCACCAGGGCGCACCGGGTGCGGGCATCGTTCCTGACCGGCGCTGCGGCGAGTGTGGCCGACCGTCTTGCCGATTTCGCGATGCACGAGGTGGATCTGACAGCCGGGGCGGTTCTGGAAAAGGGCTGTGTCTATGTCGTGCCGCTGCTTGAACACCTGGCTTTGCCGCGCGGGCTGCACGCTGTGGCCAACGCCAAAAGCAGCACTGGCCGGCTGGATCTGCTGACCCGTACAATCACCGATCATGGCACCGAGTTTGACCGGATTCCCGATGGCTATACCGGGCCGCTGTATGCCGAGATCTGCCCGCGGTCATTCTCGGTTCTGGTGCGTCCGGGGATGCGGCTGAACCAGATCCGCTTTCGCCAAGGGCAGGCCCGGCTGGACGATACTGCCCTGCGCGCCCTGCACCACGAGACACCGCTGGTTGACGGGACACCGATGATTGACGATGGCCTTGGCTTTTCCGTCGATCTGCGCCCTGCGACGGGCACCCTTGTGGGCTATCGCGCGAAACCGCACACCGGGGTGATCGACCTTGACAAGATTGCCCATTACACCCCCGCCGATTTCTGGGAAGAGCTGCACACCGATCAAGGGCGCATCATCCTTGACCCCGGCGCGTTCTACATCCTTGTCAGCCGCGAAGCGGTGGTGATTCCACCGACCCATGCCGCCGAGATGGCGCCGTTTCTGGCGCTGGCGGGGGAGTTTCGGGTGCATTATGCCGGGTTTTTCGATCCCGGCTTTGGCTGGGCGGCGGCGGGCGGGGCCGGGGCGCGCGGCGTTCTCGAAGTGCGCTGTCATGAGGCGCCGTTCGTTCTGGAACATGGCCAGATCGTCGGGCGGCTGGTCTATGAGACCATGGCGGCGGTGCCTGCCCGGCTGTACGGCGCCGATCTCAGTTCGAACTATCAGGGTCAGGGATTGAAGCTGTCAAAGCATTTCAAAACCTGAACATCGGCCCACCGCCACCGAACGGTCAGGTTTTGTCTTGGTCAAACATGTCATCCTGCCCCGTATCGTCATCTTCGCCGGGCTCCGGATCGCGGACCAGATCAGGGGCGGGCCGGTTTTCCAGCAGGCCAGCGGCGCGCAGTTCCTTCAGCCCCGGCAGATCCCGCGCGGTTTCCAATGCGAAGTGATCAAGAAACCCCTGCGTGACCACGAACGTCACCGGCCGGCCCGGCGTCATGCGTCGCCGCCCAAGGCGAATCCATTCCATCTCCAACAACTGGTCGATGGTGCCGCGCGACACCGAAACACCGCGGATTTCCTCGATCTCGGCCCGCGTTACCGGTTGGTGATAGGCGACAATGGCCAGGGTTTCGATCGCGGCGCGGCTCAGCTTGCGCAGTTCGACCGTCTCTTTTTGCATCAGGAACCCCAGATCCGGGGCAGTGCGGATCGCCCAGGCATCGCCCACCTTCACCACCTGAACCCCGCGCCCGACATAGCGATTGCGCAACTGATCCAACGCGACGGCGGCGTCGCAGCCATGCGGCATCCGGGCGTTCAGGTCAGCGACGCTGACCGGGTTCGGGCTGGCGAACAGCACGGCTTCGACCATGCGCTCCTGCTCGGACAGCGCGGGTGCCTCGAACAGGCTTTGGGTGTTGTCATCGCTCATCTGGCAGCGCGCGCGCGGATCTGGATCGGTTCAAACAGGCCAGATTGGCGGATATGGATGCGCCCAGCCTTGACCAGCTCAAGGCTGGCGGCGAAATGGCTTGCGGTGGCGCTGCGGCGACGCATCGGATCGACCTGCCACCCCTCGGGCAGCCAGGACAGCAGATCGGTCCAGTCACCGGCATAGCCGATCAGCCCGCGCATCCGCTCAAGCGCCTCTTCCATGGTCATCACATCGGTGCGGTCCATGACAAAGGGACGGAAATCGTCCTTGGTGCGGATCCGGGCATAGGCCTGCATCAGGTCCAGCAGCGTCGCGGTATAGCGCACACGGCGCACACGCTGCACCCCTTCGCCCTGACCGCGGGCAAAGAAATCACGCCCCAACCGGTCACGCGCCATAAGACGCGCCGCACAATCGCGCATTGCGGCCAGACGCTCCAGCTGAAACGCCAGATGCGCAGCCAGATCCTCGCCCGAGGGGCCTTCGTCCTTTGGGTCGGGGGGCAGCAGCAGGCGGGATTTCAGAAAGGCCAGCCAGGCCGCCATCACCAGATAATCGGCGGCCAGCTCAATGCGCAGCTCTTTCGCCGCCTCTACAAAAGCCAGATATTGCCGCGCCAGGGCCAGTACGGAAATTTGCCGCAGGTCCACCTTTTGAGTGCGCGACAAGGTCAGCAGCACGTCGAGCGGCCCCTCGAACCCGTCCACATCCACGATCAGCGCCTCGGCGGCCAGACGTTCGGCCACCGGATCAAAGGTGATCTCGTCTGCGAAATCCTCAGCCATCGGCGCGGCCCTCCATGAGCGCGGCAAGTTCGGCCTCGCGGGCGGGAATGTCAATCGGCACAGCAGCGCGGCGATGGCCCAAGGCCGCCCCTGCGCGGCGTTGGGCCTCGGGGCCCATCGGCGGCAGCGCCGCGGCTAGGGCGCGGCGCTCGGCCAGATCACCGTTGCAATGCAGGATCAGATCGCACCCCGCCGCCTGTGCGCGCAGCGCCCGATCCACCACCGCCCCGCCCAGAGCGTTCATGCCGATGTCATCGCTCATCAACAGCCCGTCAAACCCGATGCTGCCCCGGATAACATCGCGGATCAGCCGCGGCGAATGGGTGACAGGCAGATCGTCAATCGCCGGAAACAGCATATGCGCCGTCATCCCCATGGGCAGGTCGTTCAGGGCGCGAAACGGCGCGAAATCGCTGGCCTCCAGCGTCGCAAGGTCGGCATCGGAGCAGGGCAGCGCAAAATGGCTGTCCACCCTGCCCCGGCCGTGGCCCGGCATATGCTTCATCACCGCCAGAACCCCGGCATCGGCCATGCCATCGCTCAGGGCGCGGGCCATCCGGGTGACGGTTTCGGCGGTCTCACCAAAACAGCGGTTGCGCAGGAACGGGTGGGTATCGCGCATCGCCACGTCGCAGGTCGGCGCGCAATTCACGTCGATGCCGAGGGCGTGCAATTCCTGCCCGATCAACAGGCCGCGCAGATACATCGCCCGCACACAACCGCGCGAAGCCGCCACATGATCCAGCGGTGGCAGCCATTGCCGCCAGTGCGGCGGGCCAATGCGCTGCACCCGCCCGCCTTCCTGATCAATCAGGATCGGCGTGGCCTCGCCCAGCAAATTGCGGATCGTGCCGGTCAAGGCGCGCACCTGATCGGGTGTCTCGATATTGCGCGCAAACAGGATCACGCCCCACGGGCGCGCCTCGGCGAGAAACGCCGCTTCGTCTGGTGTCAGGATCGGCCCGTCGACACCGACGGTGAACGCCGACACTGCCACCGGATCAGCGCACGAGGACGGGAATACAATCGGCCTGTTGCGCCATCAACGCCGAACAGAACCGCCGCGCATCGCTCAGATCGTCAAAGCCCATGGCCCGCAGGCGATAGAACGTCTTGCCGTTGGATTGCGCGCGTTGCACCACGCGGCTTTTGCCGGTGAAATATTCGGAAAACTGGCCGCCGATCTTGTCCCACTGGGCGCGGGCCACCTCGGCGGATTCATAGGCACCCAGCTGCACCAGGCGCGTGCCCGACGGAACATCCTCGGCCGCCATGTCAAGGCTGCCGCCCAAATCGGCGCCCGGGGCCGGCTGTTCAAGTACGACGCGCCGAACCAGACTGCCGGGGCGCGCCGCCGGGCGCGGCGACCGCGCCAACCCTTCGGCATCGCGCAGCGGGGCAATCGCGGCTGCGGTGTCGGTTATTCCGCTCAACGGGGCAACACCCGCCGACAATGCCTCGGCCAGGGCAAGGGCATCGACGGTGGCATCCCCGGTCATTTCAGGCAGGTTCAGGGGCGGCGCGTCGGCCAAAGCTTCGGCGACGGCACGATCAGTGGCCAACGCATCTTCGGGCGAATCGTCGATTTCGACCGGCGCCTCGGCAATCTCGACAGCCGGCGCGGCGGCTGCGGTCTCGGGCGCCTGATCCAGCACGGGACGCGGCAATTTTGGCACTGGCAGATCTTCTGCTGTCAGGTTCAGAGGCGCAGGCGCCAGGATGATCGTTTCGGTTGGCCCACCGGCCGAGCCGACCGCAGCCACCTGATTCACCGACAGGCCCTGATGCGCCGCTGTTTCCCCCCCCGGATCATCCGGGGCCACCCGAATCGGCCCGGCCAGTGCTCGCACCACCGGCACACCGGTCACATCGCGCACCAATAGTTTATATCCCCAAATCCCGGTCCCCAAAATCAGGCCAAGCGAAATCAGGCCACCGGCAATGTTCACCGCCTTGCCAACACTGGCCGTGCGCGGGGCATCTGCGCCCTGCACGTCGTCGTAAAAGTCCGCCATATCTTGCCTCACTGCTCGCACCGCTGACCGGGCATTTTGCCCTGTTTCAACGGTGATCCTGGTCTTGCCTGCCGCGTTCCCCGTGCCTGTCGCCGTTGATCAGCGCATTTCCTCGGCCGGGGTCACGCCAAGAATACCCAAACCTGCGGAAATGACAACGGAAACGGCACGCGGCAGGGCAATTTTGCCACTGGACGCCAAAGTGTTGCCCTCTTGCAGAAAACGCAGTTCCGGCTTGTCATTGCCCCGGTTCCACAATGCGTGGAATTCCGACGCCAGTTCATAAAGGTAAAACGCAATGCGGTGCGGTTCGTGGTTGCGCGCTGCGATCTCGACAAGGCGTGGCCATTCGGCCAGCTTGCGCGCAACCGCAAACTCGGCCTCGTCCTCCAGAACCGGGCGGGCCGTGATGTCGATCCCCGCCTCGGCCGCCTTGCGCAGCACCGAATGCACCCGCGCATTTGCGTATTGCACATAAAAGACCGGGTTATCCTTGGATTGCTCTACCGCCTTGGCAAAGTCGAAATCCAGCGGCGCGTCGTTCTTGCGGGTCAGCATGACAAACCGCGTTACATCGGGGCCGACCTGTTCGACGACATCCGACAGGGTCACGAAGGTGCCTGCCCGCTTTGACATCTTGAAGGGTTCACCGTTGCGGTACAGTTTCACCAGGTTGCACAGCTTGATGTCCAGCGGCACACGGCCATCGGACAGCGCCGAAACCGCCGCCTTCATCCGCTTGACGTAACCGCCATGATCGGCGCCGAACACGTCGATCAGCTCATCGAACCCGCGCTGCACCTTGTCGTAATGATAGGCGATATCGGGCGCGAAATACGTCCAGGCGCCATCGGATTTCTGCACCGGGCGATCCACGTCATCGCCATGCGCTGTGCTGCGGAACAGGGTCTGCTCGCGCGCTTCCCAATCCTCGGGCAGCTTGCCCTTGGGCGGCTCAAGCGTGCCTTGATAGATCAGCCCTTTTGCATCCAGATCGGCAATCGCCGCCTCGATCAACCCGGTGCCGTACAGCGAGCGTTCGCTGAAAAAACTGTCCATCGTCACGTTCAGCTTGGCCAGATCGGCCCGGATCAGCGCCATCATCGCGTCGATGCCAAAGCGGCGCACGTCGTCCAGCCAAACCCGCTCGTCCTGCCCGACATAGGCGTCGCCCACCTTGTTCTTCAGGGCCTGCCCGACCTCGATCAGGTAATCTCCGGGATAGGTGCCATCCTCAAAGCTGACCGCCTGACCATGCGCCTCAAGATAACGCAGATAGACGGACCGGGCCAGAACATCGACCTGCGCCCCACCATCGTTGACATAATATTCCTTGGTCACGTTCCAACCGGCATAGTCCAGCAGCGCGGCCAGTGCATCGCCAAACACCGCGCCCCGGGTGTGGCCAACATGCAGCGGACCGGTGGGGTTGGCGCTGACATATTCCACCAGCACCCGCCGCCCCGCCCCCATGTCGGATTGTCCAAAGGCGGGTTCGTTCAGCACCGCGTTGACAACCCCCGCCCAAAGGTCGCGTGACAGCGTCAGGTTCAGAAAACCGGGGCCCGCCACATCGGCGCCGGCAATCCGGGGGTCGGCCATCAGGCGGGCGGCCAGATCATCGGCAATGGCGCGGGGTTTCATCCCGGAGGGTTTCGCCAGCACCATGGCGGCATTGGTTGCCATGTCACCATGTGCGGCATCACGCGGCGGCTCCACCGCCACGGCCGCCAATTCAAGGCCCGTGGGCAGAACGCCCTCGGCCATCATCGCCTCAAGCTGGGCAACGACAAGGGCGCGGATTTCGGCAAACAGGTTCATGATCGGGCTTTCCATGCTTTGATCTTGGCGTTTAACATCTGGGCGGTCCGCGTCAATCGTGCGTGCCACAGTCCCGCCCCCCCCAACCCGGACGTATCGCCCGCGCAGACAGGACACCGCCGGTCAGCTTCTTCTTGCAAAAAATACTCAGGCAACGCCCGAACCACCGCACAACCGACCATGTTCCTGGATGGCGAAACGGTCGGTCATCCCGGCGATGTAATCCGCCACGATGCGCGCCAGTTCTACGTCGCTGTGGGCTTCGGCGACATCCTTGCGCCATTGTTTCGGCAAAAGCTCCGGTTGCACAAGGAACAGCGGGAACAGATCTTCGATGATCGCAGTGACCTTGGCGCGCATCTCGACAACCTTGGGCGCCCGATACATACGGTGGAACAGAAAGTCGCGGATCACCGTCAGATCGCGCCAGACCTCGGGTGAAAATCGCACCACACCGCGCCCGGAGTCGCGCACATCCTGGGCCGACTGCGGATTCACCTCGCGCAACAGCGTCTGCGCCTGGGCGATTACATCTTCAACCAGCAGGCCGAAGAACCGGCGCAGCGCCTCGTGCCGCCGACGATAATAGTTCAGCCCGGGATACAACGCATCAACCTGCGCGAAACACCCCGACAACAGCGGCATCTCGGCCAACTCGTCGGTGCTGAACAATTCGGCGCGCAACCCGTCGTGCAGGTCGTGGTTGTTATAGGCGATATCATCGGCCAGGGCCGCCACCTGCGCCTCGGCACTGGCGAAACTGGACAGTTCCAGATCGTGGCGGGCGTTGTAATCGGACAGGGCAAAGGGAATCTCGCCGGTGACCGGGCCGTCGCCCCGCGGGGGGGCGACAGGGCCATTATGCTTGGCAATCCCCTCCAACGTCTCCCAGGTCAGGTTCAGCCCATCGAAATCGGCATAGTGGCGTTCCAGCGACGTCACGATCTTGATCGCCTGTGCGTTGTGGTCGAACCCGCCATAGGGTGCCATCAGCGCCTGCAATGCTTCTTCACCGGTGTGGCCGAACGGCGGATGGCCCAGATCATGGGCCAGGGCCACCGCCTCGGTCAGTTCGGGGTTGAGGCCCAGAACGCCACTGATCGTGCGGGCCACCTGTGCCACCTCGATGCTATGGGTCAGGCGGGTGCGAAAATAATCGCCTTCGTGTTCGATAAAAACCTGGGTCTTGTGTTTCAGCCGCCGAAACGCGCTGGCATGGATGATCCGGTCACGATCACGTTGGAAACAACTGCGAAACGTCGATTCCTCTTCCGAGTACAACCGCCCACGGCTGTCCTCGGGCCGCGATGCATATACTGCCTGTTTCATCTCGCGCCTTCTTGTGAGCCTGTCCCACCAGACGTATATTGCAAATAGCATCCCAAGAAAATGTGAAAGGCTGTGCCATGCTTCTGCCCCCCAAGGTGACCGACCGCGCCTTTGCCCGATTGGCCGAAATCAACGATGGCGCCGAGATGCCCCAGGCGCTGCGCGTGGCGGTGGATGGCGGCGGCTGTTCCGGGTTTCAGTACGACATCAAGCTGGACCAGCCCGAGACCGACGATCTGGTGCTGGAAAAGGATGGCCAAAAGGTGCTGGTGGATGCCGTGTCGCTGCCGTTCCTGTCCAACGCGGTGATCGACTTTTCAGAAGAGCTGATCGGGGCGCGGTTCGTGATCGAAAATCCCAACGCCACGTCTTCTTGCGGGTGTGGCACGTCGTTTTCGATGTAAATCAGGCTGTCTCATGAAAATCGCGACCTTCAACATAAACGGCATCAAGGCGCGGTTACAGGCCCTGTCGGATTGGCTGGACGACACAGCGCCGGATGTGGCGATCTTGCAGGAGATCAAAAGCCTCGATCAGAACTTTCCCCGTGAACATTTTGAAGACAAAGGATATTCTGTTCACACGCACGGGCAAAAAGGGTTCAACGGCGTCGCCCTTTTGTCGCGCCTGCCGCTTGAGGATGTGACCCACGGCCTGCCCGGCGACGAGGCCGATGAACAGTCCCGCTGGATCGAGGCGACGGTAATCGGAGAACGCGCGGTGCGCCTCTGCGGGCTGTACCTGCCCAACGGCAATCCGGCACCGGGGCCGAAATACGACTATAAACTGGCATGGATGGCGCGATTGCAGGCCCGCGCGGCACGTCTTTTGGCGGCGGAAGAGCCGGCGCTGATGGCGGGTGACTATAATATCATAATTCAGGACGAAGACGCGGCGCGCCCCGAGGCTTGGCAGGAAGATGCCCTGGCGCTGCCCAGCTCGCGCGCTGCCTTTCGCCGCACCCTGAACCTCGGCTTCACCGAAGCTTTCCGCGCCCGCACCCAAGGGCCGGGGCACTATTCCTTCTGGGATTATCAGGCGGGCGCCTGGGAAAAGAACAACGGAATACGCATCGACCATTTTCTGTTGACGCCGCAATGCGCCGACCTGCTGAACGACTGCTGGATCGAAAAAGAGGTGCGCGGGCATGAAAAACCTTCGGACCATGTGCCGGTCTGGGTCGATCTGGCCGCCTGATGCCTTTCGGGGGGCCGTATTGCCCCTTCGGGGGGGCCGTATTGCCCCCCGAACACTTTGCGGTGTTATTCTGCGGCCACCCTGCGCCGCTCCAACAAGGGTTTCAGATAGCGCCCTGTGTGGCTTTCGCTGACCTCCACCACCTGTTCCGGGGTGCCGGTGGCGACCACCCGTCCCCCGCCATCGCCGCCTTCGGGGCCGATGTCGATGACCCAGTCGGCGGTCTTCACCACGTCGAGGTTATGTTCGATCACCACCACAGAATTGCCCTGATCCACCAATTCATGCAGCACTTCCAACAATTTGCGCACATCTTCAAAGTGCAACCCGGTGGTTGGCTCATCAAGAATATACAGCGTGCGCCCGGTGGATCGTTTGGCCAGCTCTTTCGACAGCTTCACGCGCTGCGCCTCGCCGCCTGACAGCGTCGTCGCCTGCTGACCAACCTTGATATATCCAAGGCCCACCCGCACCAGCGCGTCCATCTTTTCCCGAATGCTGGGCACGGCTTTGAAAAACTCTTGGGCATCTTCAACCGTCATATCAAGAACGTCGGCTATGCTTTTGCCTTTGAACCGAATTTCCAAAGTTTCACGGTTATACCGCGCGCCCTTGCAGGTTTCACATTCGACATAGACATCGGGCAGAAAATGCATCTCGATCTTGATCACGCCGTCGCCCTGACACGCCTCGCAGCGGCCACCTTTGACATTGAAGCTGAACCGCCCCGGTTTATAGCCCCGCGCCTTGGCCTCGGGCAGGCCGGCGAACCAGTCACGGATCGGGGTGAAGGCCCCGGTATAGGTCGCAGGGTTTGAACGCGGGGTGCGCCCAATGGCCCGCTGATCAATGTCGATCACCTTGTCCAGATGCTCCAGCCCCTTGATGGTTTCGCAGGGCGCGGGCGTCTGACGGGCGCCATTGAGCCGCATACTGGCGGTCTTGAACAACGTTTCGATGGTCAGCGTCGATTTTCCACCACCAGACACGCCTGTGACGCAGACGAACTTGCCCAGAGGGAAATCGACAGTCACCTCATGCAGGTTGTTGCCGGTTGCCTTGACGACGGTCAGCTTTTTCTTGTTGCCCTTGCGGCGGGTTGCGGGAACGGGAACCTCACGTTTTCCGGTCAGATATTGCCCCGTTACACTGTTTGCATCCGCCATGATCTCGGCGGGTGTGCCCTTGGCCACCACACGGCCCCCATGAATGCCCGCGCCGGGGCCGATGTCGAACACATAATCCGCCTCGCGGATCGCTTCCTCGTCGTGTTCGACGACGATCACGGTATTGCCTTGATCGCGCAGGTTTTTCAGTGTTTCCAACAGACGGTCATTGTCGCGTTGGTGCAAGCCGATGCTGGGCTCGTCCAGCACATACAGCACCCCGGTCAGGCCACTGCCGATCTGGCTGGCCAGACGGATACGCTGGGATTCGCCCCCTGACAACGTGCCGGCGTTGCGCGACAGCGTCAGATAATCCAGCCCCACATTGTTCAGAAAACCCAGCCTTTCGCGGATTTCCTTGAGGATTGCGCGGGCGATTTCGTTTTTCTGGTGGGTCAGGTGATCGGGCACCGTCAATGTCCAGTCATAAGCCTCGCGGATCGACATTTGCACCACTTGGCCGGCGTGCAATCCGTCAATCTTGACCGCCAAAGCCTCGGGGCGCAGACGATAGCCGCCGCAGGCACCGCAGGGGCGGTTGTTCTGATATTGCTCGAATTCCTCGCGCACCCAGCTTGAATCGGTCTCGCGATAGCGGCGTTCCATGTTGGGGATCACCCCCTCGAATGGACGGCTGACGTTATAGACACGCCCGCCTTCGTCATAGCGGAACGGAATTTCCGTCTCGCCCGATCCGAACAGGAACACCTGTTGCACGTCTGGCGGCAGATCCTTCCATTTGGTGGATGGGTTGAACGAATAATGCTTCGCAATAGATTGAATTGTCTGTAAAAAATACGGTGACTTACCCTTGCGCCAGGGTGCAAGGGCGCCATCGGAAATCTTCAAATTCTGATCCGGCACGACAAGCCGTTCATCAAAAAACAGTTCAACCCCCAGACCATCGCACACCGGACAGGCCCCGAAGGGCGCGTTGAACGAAAACAGCCGCGGTTCGATTTCGGGTATGGTAAAGCCACTGACAGGACAGGCGAATTTTTCCGAGAAGGTGAACCGTTCCGGGTCGCCCTCGCCCGGAGCGGTTTCCAGAATGGCGATGCCATCGGCCAGATCGAGAGCGGTGCGAAAACTGTCGGCCAGCCGGGTTTCCAGCCCCGCCCGCACGACCAGACGATCAACCACCACATCGATGTCATGGCGGAATTTCTTGTCCAGCGTCGGTGCGTCGTCCAGTTCGTAAAACTGCCCGTCCACCTTGACGCGCTGAAACCCCTGTTTGCGCAAATCCGTGAATTCCTTGCGGTATTCGCCTTTGCGGTCACGGATGACCGGCGCCAGAAGATAACCGCGTGTACCGTCCGGCATCGCCATGACGCGATCAACCATGTCCTGCACCTGTTGCGCCTCGATCGGCAGGCCGGTGGCGGGGGAATAGGGCGTGCCGACGCGCGCAAACAACAGGCGCAGGTAATCGTAAATTTCAGTCACGGTGCCGACGGTCGACCGGGGGTTTTTCGATGTTGTCTTCTGTTCGATGCTGATGGCAGGCGACAGGCCGCTGATGTGATCCACATCGGGTTTCTGCATCATGTCCAGAAACTGCCGCGCATAGGCCGACAGGGATTCGACATACCGCCGCTGCCCCTCGGCATAGATGGTGTCGAAGGCAAGGCTGGATTTTCCGCTGCCCGACAGGCCGGTGATGACCACCAGTTGATCGCGGGGAATGTCCACATCGATGGATTTCAGGTTGTGTTCGCGCGCGCCGCGCACCTCGATGAATTTATGCTCGGCCATGGCCCACCTCAAACTGGCTTGCAGACCTGTGCCAGGCCCACGGTCGTTAGATAGGCGTCATACTTGCAGACGCCAGCACGCGTTCGGAACGATTGGGGAACATTTACCACTTCTTCAAGGATTCGGTTCAATCTTTCTGTGGATAACACCCGTAAGGAGGCGCCTCTAGAAATGGATCGCCCGCCCATAGGCATCGAGAACCGATTCGTGCATCATCTCACTGAGGGTGGGATGGGGGAAAACGGCCTCGATCAACTCTTCCTCGGTGGTTTCCAGCTGTCGCCCTATGACATAGCCTTGGATCAGTTCGGTCACTTCGGCACCCACCATATGCGCGCCCAGAAGTTCGCCGGTTTCCGCGTCAAAGACAGTTTTCACCATTCCTTCCGCCTCGCCCAGGGCAATCGCCTTGCCATTGCCGATGAACGGAAACCGCCCGACGCGCACCTTGTGCCCGGCCTCTTGCGCCTGCGCCTCGGTCAAACCAACACTGGCGATCTGTGGCTGGCAATAGGTACAACCGGCGATGCTGTTCGGCTTGATCGGGTGCGGATGCCCACCGGCGATCAATTCGGCCACCATCACCCCTTCGTGGCTGGCCTTGTGCGCCAGCCACGGCGCCCCCGCCAGATCGCCGATCGCAAACACGCCCTCCACCCCGGTGCGGCAAAATTCATCGGTCACGACATGGGTGCGCTCCACCGTGACCCCCAACGCCTCAAGGCCCAGATCTTCGGTGTTGCCGACGATGCCAACGGCCGAAATCACCGTATCAAACACCAGCTTTTCGGCCTTTCCGTCCGATTCGATCGTTGCTGTCACCTGCCCCGTTGCGCGATCCAACTTGGTGACACTGGCCTTTTCCAGAATTGTCATGCCCTGTTTAACAAACTGTTTCTTGGCAAAGGCGGCGATTTCGGCATCTTCCACGGGCAGGATACGATCCAACACCTCAACCACCGTGGTTTTCGCCCCCAACGTGTTGTAAAAACTGGCAAATTCTATACCTATCGCACCCGAACCGATGATCAGCAACTTTTGGGGCATCCGCGGCGGCAGCAGGGCGTTGCGATACGTCCAGACCAGATCGCCATCGGCCTCCAGCCCCGGCAGCTCGCGCGCCCGCGCACCGGTTGCCAAAATGATAGATTTGCCCGACAGCGTTTCTTCGCCCTTGTCCGTCTTGACCGACACCCGACCCGGCGCAATCACCGTTGCCGTGCCCATGACCACCGGTATCCTGTTTTTCTTCATCAGGTGGCCAACGCCGCTGTTCAACTGCTTTGCGACCGCACGAGACCGCTTGATGACTGCGTCCAGATCAAAGCCGATTCCATCCGCCGACAACCCGAACTCTTTCGCGCGGTGCATCAGATGAAACACTTCGGCGCTGCGCAGCATGGCCTTGGTTGGGATACACCCCCAGTTCAGACAGATACCGCCCATGTGCTCACGCTCGACAATCACAACCTTCAGGCCCAGCTGCGCCCCGCGGATCGCCGCGACATAGCCACCGGGCCCCGCGCCGATCACGATCATGTCGAATGTCTGGTCTGCCATTTCTGCCCCCGGGGTAAACTTGGAATAACGCTAACTCATCCCCCGAAAGGCTTCAATCCGACGTTCTCACGCCTCTTGCAGCTTGCGCACCGTCGCACCATAGCCGCCCTGCTCGATGAACGCCACTTCGCCTGGCTGCATTGGTCGCGACAGCGCGTCATTGCGAAACGGAAATCTGCCGAATTCCCGAATCACCGCACGATGGGCACGGGCATGCAAAAGGTTGCCCGTGCCAGTGTCCGGCATCCGCGTCAGAAACAGCCGAACGCAGCGGTCTTGATCCGACAGGTTTTCAGAATGCATGAGTGGCAGGTAAAAGAATTGTCGCGCAGGTTCACTGATTTTCATGTCCCAACCCTTGGCAATGGCCATTTTCGCCGCGGCCAGCGCAAGACGGTCCGACGCAAAAGCACCTGGCGTTCCACGAAACATGTTTCGCGGAAACTGGTCGGTCAGAATTACATAAGCCAAGGTGCCCGAAGGATGGGTCAGCCACAAAGAAAACGCACCCTCCTGCGCGGCATCCCAGGCCGCTTTGAACTTGACGCGCACCAGCGCATCCAAGTCTTCACCGCCCCCATACCAGCCCTCGGGCCCAACCTCGTCCAGCCAGAAGGCCAGAACGTCATCGGGGTGTGCCATTGCCTGCTCTCCTCACCGCACCGCCATCGTCACGCAACCGTTACACAGAATTTTGCGATATCCAAGGATTTACCCCGGTTTTTCCGCCTGATCGCCATCCTCACCCTGTTCGGCGGCCCAATCCTGCGCCGCCTCCAGAACAATCGGCGACGCCGTGGGCAAGACACTGACATAGGCCGAGGTTTCGGCGACGGCCGGCGCCTTGCGCTGGCTCATCCGATACAGTGCATAAAGCGCCAGCGCCATCATCAGCACAGCGATGAAAACCCAGAACCCCGCAGGACCGAACAGCGTACCCATCATCCAGCCGGTGATCAGTGGGCCGGCAATCGCCCCCACCCCGTTGACGAACAACAGCCCACCCGACGCAGCCGCCATATCCTCATGGGCGAGATAGTCGTTGGTATAGGCCAGCAGCAACGAATACAGCGGGTTCGACACCCCGCCGATCAGGAATCCCACCACAAGAAGCACGGCGAAAACGTGCCCCAGCAGCACCCCCAGGACACAGGCCGCGCCCCCCGCAAAAGCCAAGCCGCAGATCAACAAACGTCGGTCCATCCGGTCAGAGGCCCAGCCGATGGGAAATTGCGCCAGCAACCCGCCGACATAAATCGTTGCGACAAAGACGGAAATCTCCTTCACGCTCAAACCCGCCTGAGTACCATAGACTGCGGCCATGCCGAACTGCGCCGAAAACACGCCCCCCAGCAGGAACATGCCGATCACCCCAAGGGGCGAGGCGTTGTAAAGCCGGATCAGGCTCATCGGTTTGGTTGTCTCGAAGGCCGGGGTCGGGCTGACCGACAGGAGGATGGGCGCAAAGCTGAGCGACACCAGCACCGAAGGAATCACGAACATTACGAACCCGGACGGGTCGCCAAAGGCCACGATGCCCTGGGCTCCGATAATCCCCAGCATCTGCACAATCATATACAACGACAGGCTTTGCCCGCGCGTTTCGTTCGTTGCGGCGTTGTTCAGCCAGCTTTCGGCGGTGACGTAAACCGCCGAGAAACAGAAACCGATGGCCACGCGCAGCAGAGTCCAGGCGATCGGATCGGTGAGGGCAGGATACAGAATGAGGATCGCCGAGATAAACGAACCCAACGCGGCAAACACCCGGATATGGCCCACCCGGCGGATCATTTCGGGTGCCATGCGCGATCCGCCGAGAAATCCGGCAAAATACCCCGACATCACGATCGACATCGAAAAGGTCGAAAATCCTTCGAGGCTGCCACGGATACCCAACAACGTGCCTTGCAGCCCGTTGCCCAGCATCAACAGTCCCATGCCCAACAAAAGCGCCCAAGAGTTGCGCAACACCTTTACCATGGTCCGTCCAATCCTCTGGTCCGTCCGGGGTACCAGGGCGACGCTTGGCCACCCCGATGTGATGCATCAACGCCGCTTGCTGCGTGTGGGTAGCAAAAGTGACGCATCGCCGTAAGAGAAAAAGCGATATTGTGCCGCAATGGCATGGTCATAAACGGCACGAATCCGCCCAGCCCCCATAAGGGCCGAGACCAGCATCATCAGCGTCGACTTCGGCAGGTGAAAATTCGTCATCAGCGCATCCGCCAGACGAAACTCGAACCCCGGCGTTATGAAAATATCCGTTGCCCCGCGAAAAGGCGCGATCACGCCCGGCGCAATCGCAGCACTTTCGATCAAGCGCAGGGCCGTGGTGCCCACCGGCACGATCCGCCCGCCTGCCGCCACCGTCGCGTTGATTTCGCCCGCCGCCGTCTCTCCCACTTCGCCCCACTCGGCATGCATTTTATGATTAGCGATGTCGTCTACCTTCACCGGCAAAAACGTGCCCGCCCCCACATGCAGCGTGACATGACTGAACGCCACCCCCCGCGCCGCGAGGGCCCCAAGCAGCACGTCATCGAAATGCAGCGACGCCGTGGGCGCGGCCACAGCACCCGGGCGCACCGCCCAGACGGTTTGATAATCCACGCGATCCTGTTCATCCGCCGCCCGTTTGGCGGCGATGTAGGGCGGCAGAGGCATCTCGCCCGCCTCTGCCAGAGCGGCGTCGAAATCTGCACCTGCAAGGTTGAATGCCAGCATTCCCGTGCCGCCATCCCGCCCGACAAGCCGCGCCGACAGCGTATCGGAAAACACGATTTCCTCACCCTCCCGAAGCTTCTTAAACGGTTTCAACAGCGCCCGCCATGGGCCGTGGGCCAGTGGCTCCAGCAGCGTCACACTGATCACGGCCACCGTCTGCCCCTGGGCCCCGTCCCGAAACCGCCGCCCGGCCAGGCGTGCCGGAATAACCCGCGTGTCGTTCAGCACCAAACGGTCACCGGGGCGCAGAAACTCCGGCAGATCGACAGCATGGGCGTCGGTGATCCGATCCGCCGTCGCCACCAACAGACGCGCCGAAGACCGCGGGCGCGCGGGCCGCGTGGCAATCAGGTGTTCGGGCAGATGAAAATCGAAATCACTCAGCTTCATGCCGCCATCTCGCCCGGCGGGCCGATCCCGTCAACCACATCCGGGCTTCTTCTTTGCACAAATACTCAAATACAACGGCTGCACCCGGCGCGACATTCAACGTTCCGGTGCCGGGCGGCGAAATATCTCACGGAACATCCCGGGCGTCAGGATCGACAGCGGGTTCACCTGCACCGCCGGGCGCGCCGCCGGGCCCTTCAGGCGGAAGTTGAACCCGAACAACCCTTCGCCCGGACGGGTAAGGAACGATCCAATCCGGTTGAAAAGGTAAATCGGCGAAATCACCCCCTGCATGTCCACCTGCCGCGATGCCAGATCGTAAATTCCGTCCAGAGAAATGCCCAAAGACGCGCCGGTGGCGCTGGCGCGGTACAGGATCAGCCGCGTCGGGGTCAGCCGGAACACCGCTTCGGTCTGTTCAAAGACCAGACCATCGCCACTCAACTGTTCCAACAGGCCCACGACAGAAATCGCGCCCAGAAGATCGGCCATTGCAGGCGCATCGCGGATGCGGATACGCCCGACTTTCAACGTGCCGTCATAGGTGCCCCGGTCACCGGTGGGGTTCAGCACCAGCTCCATTGGTCCATCATAGCCGTTCCTCACCAACCCGGCATCGCGCAGCACCGCCCCGGCATCATCGGCCGCAAGGCGCAGGCTGACACCGCGCGCGCCCCCCACAAGATCGCCGCGCACTGCGGCGCCGCCGTTGACCCGGGCGGTGAAACTGCCGCTGGTGCTGCGCCCGGCTGCCAGATTGCCGTTGAAATCGGTCAGGGCGATGCCCTCGGTGACGATCAGGCGGTCCAGTTCGATGGCCACCGGCCCCCGCGCGGCGCCGCCACCTGCCCCGCCGCCCGCTGCGCCAAACTGCGCGCGCCGGAAATCCAATGTGCCGCCCGACACGGCGATGGCCGGCGGTCTGCCCTGCCCTTGTCCGCTCAGCGTCACCGCCACGTCCAGCCAGCCATCCAGGCGGACGCGCGAAAACACCGCGCGCTCAAGACCCCCGCCCGCGACAAGGCTGATCTTCCCGGCGGCCTCAAGCCCGGCCGCCGACAGCGTCACGCTGTCCACCACCGGCAACGCCCCCAGCGTCGCCTCGACGACAAGCCGGCCATTGACGGCCGCAGGTTTCGACCAGCCCAAGGCATCAAGGCGCAACCCGATCCCGACAAGATCGGAAGTCAGCCGCAGTCGGGGCGGCCGACCACCGCCCAGATCCACCGTCACCGCGCCGCGCCCGCGACCCGACACCATTCCATCGGGCAAACCCAGGCCCAACCGCCTGACGGTGGCCGGCGACAGGTCGATCTGCCCCTGCACCCGGCTTTTACCGCGGTCTTGCGGGGCCATGCCCATGCGCCAGCTCGCTTGCAACGGTACCTCGTCCAGCGTTGCGGCGCCGCTCACCACAACCGCAGAGGGGCTGGCCTGAACGTCGAGCCGCCCCGCCGCGAGGGCCCGTCCGGGGATCAGAACTGCGGATCGGACATCTTCCAACACCCCCTGCGCGTCGTAATCCACATCGGCCACGGTGATATTGGCCCCCAGTGGCAAGAACAGTGCAGTTGTGACGCGGGCGCGCCCGTCGGCCATGTCGATGCCGAACGGACTGTCGCGCAGCACCCGCAGCGGTGGCTGATCCAGCAGCGACAGCAACGCCGGGATACTGCTGTCGGTGACCAAGGTGAATTCGCCGCGCGCCGGTTGCGCGCGCATTTCGGGCACCACCATGACCGACCCGGCCACGTCGATCGCGCCGCCCTTTGGCGGGGTCACCTGCCCCGTCTCGACGGTGAGGGCAAAGCGCTGCGCGATGATCGAGGCATAGCCCGACGCCCCGTCCAGCGTCGGCATGTCGCGCAGGAACTGCAACCGCGCATCACGAAAGCCAAAGCTGACGGCAAGATCTGCGCGCGCACCGGGTGATTTGCGAAGGGCACCGTTGATGTTGACAATCATGCCGTCGGTAATGTTGCGCCCCAGCCAGCCGCGCGTGTTGGGCGCCAAGGGCACCGGCCACAAGGCCAGCGCGCGCTCCACTGGAACTTCAGGCACCACAAGATCCATTGCGATGTCCCATCCGCCCGGTCCTGCGCCCACCCGCCCCTTGGCGACATAGCGGCGCGGCGTATCTCCCTGCCCCGGTTCGCTCAGCACCAGTTGGCCGATGTCCACCGAAAAGGGGCTGAGCCGCAGCCGCACATCCGCCGCCCCCTGATCAAAGCTCAGCGTATCGGTGAACAGATCCAGCGGGGCAAGCCGCAGGCGGCTGAGGCTCAGCTGCGCCACAAGCGCGCGGGGAAAACCCTGATCGGTCAGATCCCGCAGATAGGCATGGCCGCTGATTTCGGCACTCAGCGCGTCACTTTGCACCGATATCTCGGAAAAGGCGATCATCTGACGCGACGGATCGTAAGAAAAATAGGTGCGCGCCGAATCAAACCGCAGGGGCGGTGTGTCGGGCCGGGGCCGCACCGCCCCCGCCCCGATGTCCAGCGTGCCGGCCAGTTCGCTGAGCCGCCCATCGTCATCCAGCGCCGCGCGCAGCTTGCCCGATATAGGCGCATCCAGCACCCCCAGAAAGGCCAGAGCCGGCGATTGCAAAGCAATGTCGCGGGCGGCCACATCGCTGATCTGCGCGGTGACCGACGCACCGCCACTGCCGCGCATCTGTCGTGCCGACAGCTGAACACGGGCCAGATCGTCGGTGCCATTGAACACCTCGGCCAGCAGCGTCATGTCAAGCGCGGTGTCGGTCTTGGCCAGATCGACCTGCCCCCCCACGACCTGCCAGACGCGGGCGGTGCGGAAATCTTCGACCGACACGGTTATGTCGCGGATCGCCACCGTTTCCATCTCTGAAAACAGCGGCTGTTCGACAAGCTGGCCGATTTCTGCCAGCACCGCCGCCATACCCGGAAAGGCCGCCACCGCCATCCCGAACGACAAGGCAAAGCTGCCATCAGCGGCGCGGCGCAACGTCACCTGCGCCCCGTCCAGCGCCAGCGTGCGTGGCGCAATCCGCCCGTCCAGCAAGGCCCGCGGATCAAACGTGCCCTCGACCCGGTTCAGCCGGGCCAACCCCGTTCCGGCACTGTCAAACAGCTCGACATCCAGTAACGACACCTGCGGCACGCCCCGCCGATCGACGAACAAGGCGATGCGCCCCAGGTCGATCCGACCGCGTTGCAGGCCGGCGTTCAGCCGGCTTTCCACCCGCTCACTTACCCAGGATGGCAAGATCAGGTTTTTCTCGGTCAGGACCAGCGCCGCGAAACCGCCCAGCAGCGCAAGGTTCAGCACAAGCAGGATCAGCCAACCGGTCAGCCGCCCGGTGCCCCGCGCGACGGCTGCCGCCCCGCGCACCACGGCCCCGTGGCCGCGCCGCCGCAGGGCGGGGCGCATCGGATCCAGCGGCGGGGGTTGTCTGTGGGCCATTGTACCTTTCACGCGTCTGGTCTTTATCTATGCGCGATCGGCCCTGAAACGAACCCTTGCCTCATCCTTGAAAGGATAACCTTACGATGCGCGATACCCTGGCACCACAGTTCACCCTGCCGCGCGATGGCGGCGGCACCCTGTCCTTGTCCGACTTCTCGGGCAAGATGGTGGTTCTGTATTTCTATCCCAAGGATGACACGTCGGGATGCACGAAAGAGGCCCAGGGGTTTACCGAACATGCGGCCGAATTTGCTGCGGCGGGTGCGGTCGTGCTGGGTGTCAGCAAGGATAGCATCGCCAAACATGACAAGTTCCGCGACAAATACGGGCTGGGCGTCGCGCTTTTGTCAGATGAACAGGGCCACGTCTGCGAGGATTATGGCATCTGGGTTGAAAAATCCATGTACGGCAAGACCTATATGGGCATCGAACGGGCGACGTTCCTGATTGATGGCACCGGTCGGATCCTGCGCGAATGGCGCAAAGTCAAAGTCGACGGTCACGTGCAAGAGGTTCTTGAGGCAGTGAGATCCGCATGACCGCCCATCCGGGCGCGCCCTATGGGCTGTGCGCCCGGATGGGCGGTCAACGTTCATCTGGTTCTTGTAGCCAGGATGGCTCGTGCCATTTTTTCGTCCAGCGGGCATTGACGTTTTTCTGTGCGCGCATCGCAGGCCTGTTTTCCCAGTCTTCGGGCATCTCGCTTGCCTTGATGACCTG
>Ga0100401_1000014_pt1 | contig 122957 bp, 121 predicted proteins | sample CryGeymeta201525_FD_80421 | JGI IMG/M metagenome (GOLD analysis project Ga0100401, IMG submission 80421) | Groundwater microbial communities from Crystal Geyser aquifers in Utah, USA - Crystal Geyser metaG 2015-25 | ecosystem: Environmental > Aquatic > Deep subsurface > Groundwater | place... | reverse complement strand
CAGATCACCTCACGGGGATGGCCACATGTCATGGAATGACTGGCCACATGTTCGTGGAACAGGTGGCCAAGTGCCGTGGAATACTCAGGTCGGGAACAACTTCGTCAAGGCCTTGCTCTCCCGCAGCATATACGCTGGATACTATGACTACGCTCCGTGGGGTGTTCCAATGACCAAAGGAATGCACCAGCCCCTCATTTCGATGCAAACCCACAAGAAAATCCAAAACCGCCTGAACCAGCGGGTGACGGCACCGTTCCGAAAGGACATAGCAAAGGATTTTCCGTTGCGGGGCTTCATCGTCTGCGCCGACTGCGGATCACCGCTTACCAGCTACTGGGCCACGAACCGAAAGAAAGTGCGGTATCCCTACTACGAGTGCCACAAGAAAGGCTGTCCAAGCTATCGGAAGGCCATCCCGCAGGAGAAGCTTGAACTCGCGTTCCAAGAATACCTTGGCCGACTCGAACCCAGTGCAGACATCGTGGTCGCCGCGGGCGCGATGTTGAAGGACATGTGGGACGCGCGGCAAGCTCATCTCGCTGAGCGACGCAAAACCCTCAAGGTGGACGTAAGGAGAATCGAAGCAGAGATCGAAGGGTTCCTCGACAGGATCGTTGAGACAACAAATCCGAGCATCATGTCGGCCTACGAAAAGAGGGTCACGCACCTTCAGTATCAGCTCGCGATCCTCGAGGAGGAAGAGGCAAATCTCGACCAAAAGCAACCTGCGTTCGAAGACTTGTTCGAACACACCATAGAAGTTCTCTTAACCCCCTGTAATATATGGAGAAAAGGGGACTTCCAGTGGAAGCGACTGGTGCTGAAATCAGTGTTCGCCGAACGACTGCCATACTGCCGCAGTGAGGGTCTTCGAACCGCTAAAACTACCTTTGCATTCAAGGCATTATCTGTCCCGAAGGGCAATGATGAAATTTTGGTGCCGCTGAAGGGACTCGAACCCCCGACCCCATCATTACGAATGACGTGCTCTACCAGCTGAGCTACAGCGGCTTTCCTCTCGGCGCAGTCCCTACTATGGCCCTACCAACAATGCAATGCCTGACGTAACTCATTGGCATTGAACGTCATCCGCGAGTAGACAAGCTACGTCCGAAACAGTTGCTCTTCCTGCTGAGGTGGTGCGACCGCAGGCAAAACACCCAAACAATCTCGCGATACACTGCAAGTCCCTATTGATCGCGTGCAGTTTGCTGCACGACAATCGAGATGAGACGCCCGGGTCAAGTTTTTGCAGGACAGCACGAAATCGTCTTCATCGGGGTAATCGGAACACCGTCGAAAGATGCGGCCTATTGTTGCCCGAATCGCATTGCTCGGTTCAGTATGATACACGACGTTACGTTGGGTCCGGTCAGGCCGGAGCACAGGGCAATTTTTTTGATGACGACAGGTGTATTTTCCGCAAAAATCGCAACTTGGGTGGTTTTATGGCGCGCCTGCGTCCTGGACGGTATCGGTTCGGCGCAACGTGCCGGCTTGGCGATCTGATACAGATTGTGTGACGCCATGGCACGACAAATGATCGACCTGTTGCACCGGATGTTCTGCGCGCAAGATTGACCGGCCCACCCGATAATTGCGAGCTTTCGGATGAGGCGCGATTGCAAGACCGGCACGAGGGCGTTCTTGTCGGCTGCTGGGGGGCTTTCCCGCACCTGTGGCGCAGCTGTGGGGGGTGCTGGGAAGCGCCATCTCGCGCGCACAGGTTCACGCGGCGCAGGGGCAATCCACAGGCCACCTTTCCCAAACCTTCGCCTGAAGCGCTGCGCGGCCCGCATCGCGGGCGGTCTGATTTTGGGCGATCGCACTGCCCCGGCAGGCAACTGCGGGTTTGGTCCGGTTTGGTGTCGGCCCGCTGCGGTTGATGGTCGTGATCAGCGAAGTCTTCTGCATTGTTGCACTGGCCGGGCAGCTGGCGCCCCTGTGGATACTGCGTTTCAAGCAAACCGGATCAGGCCCGATACAACAGCTGCTTTTGCTCAGCCCTGTTTCAGCGCCAACAGTGCCGCCATGGCGACCAGGCCGATCCCTGCGGTCAGCCAAATGGCGGACAGGCCCCAGGCGTTCAATGCGGCACCGAACACCAGAGGCGCCGCCGCCTGTGCGATACGGGCGGGGGCGTTGAGCCATCCGATGCGCTGGCCATAACCGGCCGCGCCAAACAGGGCCAGGGGCAGGGTGCCCTTGGCAATGGTCATGATGCCATTGCCCGCCCCGTGCAGTACGGCAAAAACATAAGCGGCCGGGCCACCGAAGGTGAGCAATACCACGGCAGCCACCGGATGCGCCGCCGCCGCAAGGCGCGTGGTGACCAATGGCTGAAATCGGCGCAGCAGGCCAAACTCCAGCACACGCGCGGCCACTTGCGCCGGGCCGATCAGCGCCCCGGCGGCAATGGCCAGGGTCGTGTCCGCTCCGGCGGCTTGCAACAGACCCGGCAGATGGGCGGCCATGGCGGCGGCGTTGAACAGGGTCGCCGCGAACACGATGGCCAACAGCACAAGCGCCCTGCGGCCGGGTTCGGTGGGGGCATCGGCGCGCTGTGGTGAATTCACCGCGCCAGTCCCAGTCCCAGTCCCAGTCCCGGTCCCTGTGCCACTTCCCCCGCCGGACCGCGGCAGAAGCGCGTTCAACGGCAGGGCCAGGCACAGATGGATCAGCGCCCAGCCGAGGCACGCTTCGCGCCAGCCCCAGGTGGCCAGCATCAGCCCCGACAAGGGCCAGCCGACAGTGCTGGCAAATCCGGCGATCAGCGTGATGCCGGTGATCGGGCCACGGGCATCTTTGCCGTAAATTCCCGCCAGGGTGGCAAATCCCGCCTCGTACAACCCGATTCCCATGCCAACCCCCAGAATGGCCCAGCCCGCGAACAGCACCACTGTCGATGGGGCCAGGGCCAGCAGCCCCAGCCCGACGGCAAACACCAGATTCGACAGGATCAGCACGCCGCGCCCGCCAAACCCGTCGATCCGTGACCCGGCCCACGGGCCGATCATGGCAGAAACGACCAGGGCCATGGAAAAGGCACCAAAGACCCAAACCGGCGAAAGGCCCAGATCCCGCGCCATCGGCACCGCAAGAACAGCCGGTATGTAATAGCTAGACGCCCAGGCAACCGTCTGGGCGGTGCCGAGCGCGGCGATGACAAGGCCGCGCTGCCCCGACGAAAATCTTGCGATCATGGATGTTCCTTTGAACGGGGTGGTCCGCAAGATGGACCGCCCGCTCTGTGCTGTGCCGGGCCAGTTACACTTGCCGCGTCATGCCATGACCCAGGCCTGGAACAAAAGCCCCGAAAGGAACGCACCGCTGAGGGACAGCGCGATGTACAGGGCAAAGACCTGTGGTTTGGCCAGCGCCCAGACCGCCATTGCCGCCGGGACCGAGGTGACGCCGCCTGCCACCAGAAATGCCATGCCTGCGCCCGGCGCCATGCCCTGTTCGATCAATCCGCCCACAAGCGGCAGTGCGGCATAGCCATTCAGATAGGCCGGAACCCCCACCAGCGTCGCCATGACGATCGGCATCAAGCCTTCACCGCCCAACGCCGCCGTCACCGTCTTGGCCGGGATCCAGGCCAACATCAGGCTTTCGATAAGAAAGGCCAGCGTCAGCCATTTGGCCAGGAACAGCGTCGTGGACAGCGCCGTTTTGCCGAATTTCGCCCGGCGCGCGGTGTCGTCCCAGAACCGCCAGACAACAGGTTTCGGCGCGCGCATCTTCGCACCGCCACAGCCGCCGTTGCCCACCCCTTCGCGCAAAGGATCGGCCAGGGCCCCACCCCGCGCCAGACCATGCGCCACAAGCCCGCCAAACACCCCCAGCCCGATCGCCGCCATGGTCTTTGCCACGGCAAACTCCAGGTCCAGCATCCCGGCCGTCAGCACGAACATCGACGGGTCCATGATTGGCGAGGCCAGCCAGAACGCCATCACCGCCGACAGCGGCACCCCCATGGCCAACAGTGCCGCGATCAGCGGGATCACCCCGCACGAGCAGAACGGCGAAACGCCCCCCGCCAGCGCGCCAAGGCCCACCATCAACAGCGGTGCGCCGGTAAAGGCCCGGGCGATCAGATTGTCCGCCCCTGTCGCCCCGGCCCAGGCGGCGATGGCGATGGACAGGAAAAGATAGGGTGCCGTATGCAACAGCGCCCCCCCGGCAAACAATGCGCTTTCGCGCGCCTGTCCCGGATCGACCAGCGCCAGCGCCAGAAGAAGCGCCGCCGAGGCCAGCCAGATGCGTTGGTCCCTCCAGAGGTGTCGCAGCGCGCTGCGCAGGCCGGGTGCAGGAAGGGTTGTGTCTGTCATTACCATATCTCCGGCAATTCAGTTGTTTTCGGGGATAAAAAAGCGCTTTCGTTTCAGGCGGCATTCGTCCCGGACTGCGCCGCCACTCCGGCACAGCATTCAGATGTCAGAAAACCCAGCACCCGGCGCATCGCCGGGAAATCGACCCGGTTGAACACCTCGCGCCCTTGTTTGTCCTGCACCACAAGCCCGGCATCGACCAGCGTCGACAGATGATGCGCCAGCGTCGAGGGCGCAAGGCCAAGGTGCGCGCCGATGTCACCCACCCTCAGCCCCGCGTCGCCGGCCTGTACCAACAGGCGAAAGATCGACAGGCGGGCATCATGGCCAAGGGCGGCAAACGCACGGGCGTTGGAACTGATTGTTGTCATGCTATCTAAAATAACTATAAATCCGGTTTTGTAAAGTGCCTTAAGGCGTCGGGCGCCGTTGCGCTTTGGGCATCGCAGCCCTTGGCTGATCGCCGCCTGTAAAATTTTCGGTGGTGTACGACGTCTTGGGTGGCAAAGTGTCATATTGTGCTATTTCGACCAGTGATACTTGGGCAGCCCGGCTGGGCGTGCCTGTCTTTTTCGGGGTTTCGCGTTGGCATTCATCAGACAGACGATTTTTGCACTGGTCGTGATCGGCGCAACCCTTGCGATCTGGATCAGCTATGTTCCGGCGTCGGTGCCGTTTCTCGAACGTGCGGGCATCCTTGATCTGCTGGGTGTTCAGCCGGCTGCAGACACCGCCCGACAACCGGGGCGTGGCGGCGGGTTCGGGCGCGGTGGTCCGGCGCAGGTGATGGCGGTGCCGGTAGTCCTGCGCGCCATAGACACCCAGATCGAGGCGATCGGCGACGGACAGGCGGTGCGTCTGATCACCCTGCGGGCCGAAACGACCGGAACGATCAAGGCAATCGAGGTGGCACCGGGCAGCCGGATCGACCGGGGCACGGTCATCGCGCGGTTGCAGGACGATACCGAGCGGCTGGAGGTCGAGCGGGCGCGCCTTGCGTTGGACGATGCCCAATCCGATGTGGACCGTGTCAGCCAACTGGCCGGGCGGGGTGCTGTGACGGCCGTTCAGTCGCAGCAGGCGCAGCTGGCCTTGCGCAATGCGCAGCTTTCGCTGAGCGAGGCCGAGCTGGCGCTGGACCGGCGCACGATTCGCGCTGCCTTTGATGGCTGGATCGGCCTGATCGGGGTGGAAGAAGGCGATCGTGTCGCGGCGCAGCAGGAAATCGCCATTCTTGCCGACCGGTCGCGCATCCTGATCGAATTCCGGGTGCCTGAGCGGGCGATTGCACATCTGCGCACCGGTTTGCCTTTCGATGCCCGGCCCCTGGCAATGCCCGGCCGGGTTCTGACTGGTGAAATCGTCGCCATCGACAATCTGGTGGACCGCACAAGCCGCACTTTGAAGGTGCAGGGGCGGCTGACCAACGAAGACGACATGCTGCGCACTGGCATGGCCTTTGCCGTGGGCCTGACAATTCCGGGGGACATGTTGCCGTCGGTCGATCCTCTGGCGGTGCAATGGTCGGGCGCGGGGGCGTTTGTCTGGGTGGTGCGCGACGGCAAGGCGGCGCAGGTGCCGGTGTCGATCCGCCAGCGCAACGCCGATTCCGTCCTGGTCGAGGCCGCGCTGGGCCCGGGCGACCTGACGGTGACCGAAGGCGTGCAAAGCCTGCGTCCGGGGGCCGAGGTGGCACTGGCCCAACCGCGAGATACCGAGCCGCGCGCAACCGAGGTGACGCAATGAGCGCGGCGTCGCAACGCGCCCTTGAGGCTGGCAAATCCGGTGTTTCGCTGTTCGTGCGGCGGCCTGTCCTGGCTTTTGTGTTGAATGCGCTGATCGTGATCGCCGGAATTGCCGGCCTGTTGGGTGCCGAGGTGCGCGAACTGCCCAACGTGGACCGGCCGGTCATCACCATCACCACGGTGTTCGGCGGGGCCTCGCCGGAAACCGTGGATCAGGAAATCACCGGCCGGATCGAGGGCGCGGTGGGCCGGGTGGCCGGGATTCGCGCCATATCGTCCAGTTCGCGTTTTGGGCGCAGCCGCGTGACCTTGGAATTCGAGGATAACGTCGATATTGATGTGGCCACGACCGACGCTCGCGATGCCGTGTCGCGCATCGCCAATCAACTGCCCGAAGGGGCCGAGACGCCACAGATCGTCAAGGCCGACGCCAATGCCCAGCCGGTGATCCGCGTCGCTGTCACCTCGGCCGAAAGATCACCGCAGGATCTGACGCGTCTGGTGCAGGACCGGGTCGAGGACCGGCTGCTGTCGGTTGCCGGTGTGGCCGATCTGCAAATCTATGGCAACCGCGAGCCGATCTTTCGCGTCGATATAAACCAGCTGGAACTGGCAAGCCGTGGTCTGAGCCTGGCCGATATTCGCGCCGCCTTGGCCGATGTGGCCTATGATGCGCCAGCGGGAGACCTATCTGGCGACCGCCAGACGATTGCCGTCCGCTCGACTGCCACTGTCGCCACCCCGGACGCGTTCGAAGCGCTGGAAATCCGCGATCAGGTTCGCATCCGTGATGTGGCCACGGTAACCCTCGGCCCCGAGCCTGACCAGACGATCCTGCGCGCCAACGGGCAGACCGGGCTGGGCCTTGGCGTGATCCGGCAGGCCACGTCGAACACCCTGGAGATTTCGGCGGCGGTGCGGGCTGTGGTCGATGATCTGCAAACCACGCTGCCTGCGGATGTGAACATCTTTGTCACCTCTGACGATGCGGTGTTCATCAACGGCTCGATCACCGAGGTGATCAAGACGTTGCTGTTGGCGGTGGGCATCGTTGTCGTGGTGATCTTTGTGTTCCTGCGCGACCTGCGCTCGACCCTCATTCCGGCGCTGACCATGCCGATTGCCCTGGTGGGCACCCTTGCGGGGATATATCTGGCCGGATTTTCGATCAATATCCTGACGCTGCTGGCGCTTGTGCTGGCCACAGGCATGGTGGTGGATGATGCCATCGTCGTGCTGGAAAACATCGTGCGCCGCCGCAGCGAAGGCATTGGCCCACGGGCGGCGGCGGTTCTGGGCACCCGGCAGGTGTTCTTTGCGGTTGTCACCACCACGGCCACCCTTGCGGCGGTGTTCGTGCCGCTGTCGTTTCTGCCGGGGCAGGCGGGGGGGCTGTTTCGCGAATTCGGCTATACCCTGGCCATCGCGGTGGGGCTGTCGTCGGTTGTGGCGCTGACCCTGTGCCCGGTTCTGGCGGCGCTGCTGCTGACCCGCGACATGTCGCGCGACGATCAGGCGCGCGGGCCTCTGATCTGGCTGGGAAACCGGCTGGGCGGGCTGTATGCGCTGCTGCTGCGCGGGGCGCTGGCCAATCCTCTGGTGGTGGTGCTGATCGCCGGGTTGTTCGCCGCAACCGCCGCGTTCATGGCCGGCTCGATCCGTCAGGAACTGACCCCCCCCGAGGACCGCGCCATTGCGTTGCTCAGCGTGTCGGCGCCGCAGGGGGTGTCGCTGGCCTATACCACGGCCAAGATGAACGAGATCGAGCGTTTGATCGACCCACTGCGCGAAAGCGGTGAGGTGACGAACGTGTTTTCGATTACCGGTTTCGGGTCGGACAACCGGGGATTCATGGTGATGACCCTGGCCGAATGGGACCAACGGTCGCGCAGCCAGCAGGAAATCGTCGGCCAGATCAACGGTGCGCTGCGCGGCGTGATCGGCGTGCGGGCGTTTGCGATCCAGCCCAATTCGCTGGGCATACGGGGGGCGGGGCGGGGCCTGACCTTTGCCGTCACCGGCGACAATTACGATCAGTTGGCCGAAGTGTCGGAACGGCTGGTCGTGCGGATGCAGGAAAACCCGGCCTTCGGTCAGGTGCGTCTGGAATATGAAACCACCCAGCCGCAACTGTTCATCCAGATTGACCGGGTGCGCGCGTCGGATCTGGGGGTGCGCATTGCCGGTCTGGGCGAGGCGCTGCGCGCGGTGCTGGACGGGCGCACGGTCGGGTCGGTGTTCATCGACGACCGCAGCTATGACATTCAGATGATGTCAACCTCGGACCCGGTGAATGATCCGGGCGATCTGGAGCGCATCTTCATTCAGGCGGGCGACGGCCAGATGGTGCCGCTGTCCAGCTTTGTCACGCTTGAGGAACGCGCCGTCGCGCCGGAACTGAACCGCGAAGGGCAGAACCGGTCTGTCGAGATTTCGGCGGGCCTGACGCCGGACCTGTCCCTTGGCGATGCCCTGGCGCAGGTTCAGGCGCTGGCACCCGAGGTTCTGAGCGATGTGAACCGCATCGTGCCGCTGGCCGAAGCGGCGACGCTGGACCAGACGGCGGCGGGGCTGATCCTAACCTTCGGCTTTGCGATCCTGATCGTGTTTCTGGTGTTGTCGGCGCAATTTGAAAGCTTTGTGTCGGCGGTTGTGGTGATGGCAACCGTGCCGCTGGGGTTGGCCTGTGCGGTATTCGCGCTGATTTTTGCCGGGCTCAGCCTGAATGTCTATAGTCAGATCGGCTTGGTGATGCTGATCGGGATCATGGCCAAGAACGGGATATTGATCGTCGAATTCGCCAATCAGCTGCGCGATGAAGGGCAGGATGTGGCCAGCGCGATCTTTGACGCCTCGACGATCCGACTGCGCCCGGTGATGATGACCATGACATCCACCGTGCTGGGCGGCGTGCCGTTGATCCTGTCCGCCGGCGCCGGGGCCGAGGCGCGCGAGGCGCTGGGGTGGGTCATTGTCGGCGGGCTGGGTCTGGCCACGGTCTCGACGCTGTTCCTCACGCCGGTCGCCTATTTGCTGCTGGCGCGGTTCACGACACCGAAATCCGAGAACGAGGCGCGGTTGAACCGCGAACTGGTCGCGGCGGGCGACGCAGTTTGAGACCGCAGCGGCGCTCAACCTGTGGCGTGCCGGGCCAAGGCGGCGGCGCGGGTTTCGCTCAGGCTCAGATTGGTGGACAAGATGTCGGGGTCGACCTTCACGTCGATCACCGCCGCCACCCCCGCCGCCCTGGCGCGGGCAAAGGCCGCCGGAAACTGATCGGTTTGCGTCACCACCTCGCCGTGGCCGCCGTAGGCGCGGGCCAGTGCGGCAAAATCGGGATTTATCAGGTCAGTGCCGCTGACCCGACCTGGATAGTTGTTTTCCTGGTGCATCCGGATCGTTCCATAACGACCGTTGTTCACCACCACCACGATGGGGGTGGCGCCATGCTGGATTGCCGTGGACATTTCGTTCAGCGTCATCTGAAAACAGCCATCCCCCGCCAGACAAACCACACAACGCCCCGGATGGGCGATGGACGCCGCCACCGCCGCCGGAAAACCATAGCCCATGGAACCGCTGGTTGGTGCCAGTTGTGTGCCATACTGCTTGAACCGGAAATAGCGGTGCAGGAAGGCGGCGTAATTGCCCGCGCCATTTGTCAGGATCGCATCCTCGGGCAGGTTGTCCGATAGCCAGGTGATCACCTGCTCCGTCTTGACAGCGCCCGGCGTTTCTTTGGGCTGTTGCCAGCCCTCGTATTCCGCGCGTGCACCGGCGCGCCAGGCGCTGTCACGCGGCAATGCGGGCCGGGCGGCAAGATGCGCGATCACATCTGCGGCGCGGGCGGAAATCGCCAGATCTGCGCGGAACACCCGGCCAATCTCGTTCGGGTCGGGGTGGATGTGGGCAATGGCGACACCGGGCGCGGCGGGGGGGATGATGTCATAGCCATTGGTCACGATGTCACCAAACCGCGTGCCGAGCAGCACCAGAAGATCGGCCGCGCGCAGCCGCGCGCCCAGTTTCGGGTTCATTCCCACCGCCAGATCCCCGGCATAGGCGGGTGAACGGTTGTCGATGTGCCCCTGACGGCGGAACGACACCGCCACGGGCAGATGCCACGCCTCGGCAAAGCGTTGCAGGTCGGCGGCTGTCGCGCTGCTCCACCCCGGACCACCGGCGACGATCAGCGGGCGTTGCGCCTGTGCGATCATGTCGGTCAGGGCGGTGATCTGGTCTTGCGTCACCCCCGCGATGGCGGGGGCGGTGGGCGCAAGGTCAGGCGTGTCACACAGCGCCGACAGCATGTCTTCGGGCAGCGCCAGAACCACCGGGCCGGGCCGTCCCGAGGTGGCGACGTGAAACGCGCGCATGACGTATTCGGGCAACCGCTCGGTCTGATCCACCTCGGCCACCCATTTCACCATCCCGCCGAAAAAGCCGCGATAATTCACCTCCTGGAACGCCTCGCGGTCACGGTGATTGCGGGCAATCTGTCCGACAAAAGCGACCAGCGGGGTGGAATCCTGCATCGCCACATGCAATCCGGCGCTGGCGTTGCTGGCGCCGGGGCCACGGGTGACAAACAGCACGCCGGGCCGGCCTGTCAGTTTGCCCCACGCCTCGGCCATCATTGCGGCGCCGCCTTCCTGACGGCAAACCACGTTTGCGATGCCGTTTTCATACAACCCGTCCAGCGCCGCCAGAAAACTTTCGCCGGGCACCGAAAACACACGGTTTACCCCGTGCAGTGCCAGTGCATCCGCCAGTATTTGTCCGCCGTGCCGTGCCATGGGGTGTCTCCTGCTGTGGTCTTGCCGTGGGATAGCTTTGAGTGGCATCTCGGCCACCTGCCGTAAAGGGGCGGTGCGGCCTTGAGCGATGATCCACAGGCCCTATCTGTCTAACACAGCCTTTGACCCGGACGGACCCAACCTATGAGCCTTGCCCTTGCCGCCCGTATCGCCCGGCGTGAACTGCGCGGCGGGATAAAGGGGTTTCGCGTGTTTCTGGCCTGTCTGACCCTGGGCATTGCCGCCATCGCCGCCGTGGGCACCGTGCGGGAAAGCATCGGGCGCGGGTTGGAACGCGAAGGTGCGTCGATTCTCGGTGGCGACATGTCGATCGAGCTGACCTATCGGTTCATTTCCGATGCAGAACGCGGCTGGCTCGAAAGCCTGGGGCAGGTGTCGGAAATCGTCGATTTCCGGTCCATGGCCACGGTCACACGGGGAAGTGATGCAGAACGCGGACTGACCCAGGTCAAAGGCGTTGACGAAACCTATCCGCTCTATGGGGCCGTCGCGCTGGAGCCGGAGATGCCGCTGTCCATGGCGTTGGACGGCCAGAATGGCCTGCCCGGCGCAGTGATGGACCGGGTGCTGCTGGATCGTCTGGGCCTGGCACCTGGCGATGTGTTTCGCCTCGGCACCCAGGATTTTGCCGTCATGGCGGTACTGACCCGCGAACCCGACAGTGGCGCCGGCGGGTTCGGTCTGGGCCCGCGCACCTTGGTGCGCACCTCGGCACTGGCTGATTCGGGGCTGTTGTCGCCGGGCACATTGTTTGAAACCGTATATCGCGTGCGCCTGCCGCAAGAGGCCGATCTGGACGCGCTGAAGGCCGAGGCGGCGGATCAGTTGCAGGATGCCGGGTATCGTTGGCGCGACCGGCGGAACGGGGCGCCCGGCATTGCGCGGTTTGTCGATCAGTTGTCGGCGTTTCTGGTGCTGGTCGGGTTGGCCGGGCTTGCGGTGGGCGGTGTTGGCGTTGCCGCCGCCGTGCGTGCCCACCTTGAAGGCAAGACCGAGGTGATCGCCACGTTGAAAACGCTGGGTGCTGAAGGGCGGCTGATCTTTCAGGTCTATCTTCTTCAGATCGCGGTTCTCACGGCGATCGGTGTGGCGCTGGGCCTTGTTCTGGGCGCTGCGGCACCACTGTTGTTCGCGCCGCTTATTGCTGCGCAATTGCCAGTGCCCACGGCCTTTGCTGTGTATCCGCTGCCTTTGGCAGAGGCGGCGCTGTATGGCATTCTGACCGCGCTGTTGTTCACGCTGTGGCCTCTGGCGCGCACGGAACAGATTCGCGCCGCCGCTTTGTATCGCGACATGGGCGCCGGGGCGCGGACGATGCCGCGGCCGTTTTATATCGGTATCCTGGTGGTGGTGATGCTGGCGCTGGTGGCATCGGCGGCCTTGCTGTCGGGGCTGGCGATGCTGACCATCTATGCCGCGCTGGGGCTTGCGGTGGCGTTTGTCGCGTTGATGGGGGCGGCGGCGCTGGTGCGGCGGCTGGCCCGGCGCGCGGCGCGCAGTGGGAGTGTGCGCGGTCACAGCGCCTTGCGTCTTGCGCTGGGCAGCGTGGGGGGGCCGGGTGGCGAGGCGACATCGGTGGTTCTGTCACTTGGGCTGGGGCTGACCGTGCTGGCCGCGGTGGGCCAGATCGACGCCAATCTGCGCGGTGCCATCGCACGCGACCTGCCCGATGTCGCGCCCAGCTATTTCATGGTGGACATCCAGACCGACCAGTTGAATGGGTTTCTGGCCCGGCTGAACGATGATCCGGGTGTGTCCAAGGTGGAAACCGCGCCGATGCTGCGTGGTGTCATCACCGGGATCAACGGGCAAGACGCGCAAAAGGTGGCGGGCGATCACTGGGTCGTGCGTGGCGATCGTGGCATCACCTATGCCGCGCTGCCTTCGCCCGACACCACTGTCACCGCAGGCACCTGGTGGCCCGAAGGGTATGACGGCCCGCCGCAGATCAGCTTTGCCGCCGAAGAGGCAGGCGAAATCGGTCTGAACCTGGGTGACACGGTGACGGTCAACGTGCTGGGCCGCGATATTACCGCCGAAGTGACCAGTTTTCGCGAAGTCGATTTTTCAACCGCCGGCATCGGATTTGTGATGACGATGAACCCGTCCGCCTTGGCCGGTGCGCCGCACACCCACATTGCCACGATCTATGCCGATGACGCCTCGGAAGGGGCGATCCTGCGGGATCTGGCCAATGCCTATCCCAATATCACGGCGATCCGGGTGCGCGATGCGATTGACCGGGTCACGGTAATTCTGGGCGGTATCGCCGCCGCAATCACCTATGGTGCCTTGGCAACGCTCATCACCGGCGGTGTGGTGCTGATCGGCGCTGCGGCGGCGGGCGAACGGGCGCGCACCTATGAGGCGGCGGTGCTGAAAACCCTCGGCGCCTCGCGCGCGACGATCCTGGCCAGTTTTGCCATGCGCTCGGCCTTGCTGGGGGCGGCGGCGGGGCTGGTCGCCATTGCGGCAGGGGGCGTGGCCGGGTGGGGCGTGTCAACCTTCGTGATGCAGACCGATTTCGTGTTCGAGCCTGTTTCGGCCATTCTGATCGTGGTGGGCGGCGTTCTGGTCACATTGCTCGCCGGTCTTGGTTTTGCCTGGCGCCCACTTGGGGCGCGACCGGCCCGGGTGCTGCGCGGGGCGCAATAGGCTCAGCCCGAGGCGGCACGCAGAACCTCGGCCAATCGGGGACTGGTCGGCAGCCGACCCTCGGTCAGGCCCGACAGCGGCACCCAAGCCGCCGCCAGCGCGTCGTCGCCCGCCACCGGTGTTCCAGAAACATAGTCGCACAGCACTGCCGCCAACAGAAAATGGAACAACAGCGCGCCGTCCTTGTCCCGCTCGATCACATCTAAATTGGTCAGATAGCGCACCGGCCGCGCCACCACGGCGGTTTCTTCGCGCAGTTCGCGCACGGCAGCATCCAGGGCAGTTTCACCAAGTTCGACATGACCGCCCGGAAAGCCCCAGGTGCCCGCGCTGGGCGGGTTGCGACGTTGCACCAGCAACACGTTTGCGTTCTGGATCACAACCGCCAAGGCAGCCAAACGCGGGCGTGTGGGGGGCATCATGGCGCAAACCTCTGGAGGAAATGTGGTAGCGTGGGGCGGACTTGAACCGCCGACCCCAGCATTATGAGTGCTGTGCTCTAACCAGCTGAGCTACCACGCCATTCACATTGCGGCCAGATAGCCAAGCCGGGGGGCGGTGTCAAACGGAAACCTATGCCGACCGACCGCTTTCGGCAGAGCATTTGAAATCTGCCCGAACATTTCAACACTTCGCCTTAGTCATGCCAAGCTAGGCTGTCATTTGGGAGAACGAGGAACCGGAGTCTCAAATGCCCCGCCTGATCTGGCCACTGCCAACGCCCCGCCCCTTCGTATTCTACGCGGGGGGATTGTTTGTCATGGGCGGGATTTGTATCAGCCTTTATGCCGATTCGCAGCGCACGGCCGACCGTATGCTGGCCCTGCGCCAAGGTAGCCCTGCAATTGTCGCCATCGAAGCCTTTGATCCGGCACACCATGCCGGACCGACCGGCGAGGTGATGATTGGCGCGCGGGTCGATACATCGCTGCCACTTTACGCGACGTTTCGCGACGGTCGACGACCAACCCGTGCGATCATCTATCCGCTGCTGGCGGTCCAGCCGCCCTTGTCGCAAGGCCCGGCGCCGGTCCTCGGGTTTGTTCATTTCATCAATGATGTGCCTGCCGTTCAAGGCGCGGTTGCGGCGGAGCTCACCGCAGAATTTCAGATGGCAGGCCCCGAAGGCGCCATCGTTGCGTTGAATGGTGAGGTGCACGCGCCCTCTGCGGTTCGTGCGGCGGTCGTTGCCGGGCTGACACAGTCAGGCCGACCGATGGTTGAACCTCTGTTGGGGATCGCGCCCTATCCCAATGGACGGGCTGTTGCACTTGTCGCGCCGCCGCCTGCGCCATGGCGGGGTGTCTGGCTGGTGGTTGGTCTGTTGCTGCTGGGGACGGGGGGGCTGTTGTCGCGTCTCCACCCGTATCTTGCCGAAAGGCGTCGCCTGGCCGAAATCGCCCGCGCCGGTCGCAAGCGCAGCGGGGTGGCCCCTGTAATGGCCACACACAAGGCACGCAGCCGCCTTGCACCTCTTGCGCCACAGCCGCCGCGGGCGATCAAACCGGCTCGCCGCCCGCCCGCACAGCTGACCGCCTTGGCGCTGCGGGTTTGGCGCCGCACCCGCGGCATCAAAAGTCTGCGCTGACTCCGGGCAGGCGCAGTTCTTTTATCAGGTCGCGCAGTTCCTGTCGGGCGGCGATGTTGGACAGGTTCAGATTGCCCACCCCGATGTCCTTGAGATCCAGCAAGGTCAGCCCCCGGGGAAACAATTCGCGAAAGATCACCCGCTCGGAAAATCCCGGCGCGACACGAAACCCGATGCGTTTCGACAGATGCGCCAGGGCTTCGCCCATCTTCTGCTTGTTGATCATCTGCTGCGCACCCAGCCGGTTGCGCACGACGATCCAGTCAATCGGCCGCAGCCCGGCCTGTGCGCGCAACTGTCGCGCATTCCACACCATCTCGGAATAGACCGAAGGGCCGAGAATCCGGTTCGTTTCAGGATCGACCCGCGCCAGCAGATCGAAATCGACGAAACTGTCGTTCAGGGGCGAAATCAGTGTATCGGCAAGCGAATGCGCCACCTGAGACAGGCGCGTGTGGCTGCCGGGACAGTCGATCAGGATGAAATCGGTGGTCTCTTCCATCCCGGCCACGGCAGCCGACAAACGCCGGTCATATACATTTTCGCCGGGTTCCAGAGTTTCGGGCGCAATCTCGGGCAGGTCACGGTAATCGGGCACCGGCAGATCCAGCCCCTTTTTCGCCAGGTAATGGCGGCGGTTTTCGATATAACGGCCAAAACTTTTCTGTCGAAGATCCAGGTCCAGCGCCCCCACCCGGTGCCCCATGCGCACCAGCGCAGTTGCCACATGCATGGAGGTCGTGGATTTGCCCGACCCGCCCTTTTCGTTTCCGACGACGATGATATGCGCCACGTGCCTGCCCTTGCCGTTTGTTTCGCCCGCACCCGCGCGGTTTGCGCGGACTATATGGGCAGGTTTCCGCCAAGAAAAGCAATCGCCGCGCCAAAACATGATCCTGGGCCGCAGAGACGGATATTTCTGAAACAAAAGTGAGGCTGCCTCATCTTTGGTTTCGTAAATCGTGTCGCGCGCAGCTGCATTCGCCCTGCGGATCGAACGCGTTATGCCGTGCAAACCCTGACCCGATCGGCAGGGTGAGTGGATGATTCAAGTCCTGCGCAACACGCCCTGAATATCCCCGCCGGAGGCATTTAAGGGTTCTATTCTGAGGTTGAAATGCAAACGGCCGCCCAGGGTGGGGCGGCCGTTTCAAAATCTGAAAAGGCTGGGATCAGAACCCCAGACCCTCGTATTTTTTCTTGAACTTCGACACGCGGCCGCCGGTGTCCATCAGACGGGTGCCGCCGCCGGTCCAGGCCGGGTGAACCGATGGGTCGATGTCCAGCGACAGTTGATCGCCTTCCTTGCCCCATGTGGATTTCATCTGCACCACGTCGCCGTTGGTCATCTTGACGGCGATCATGTGGTAATCGGGATGGGTATCTTTTTTCATGGGCCCGCTCCTTAGACCGAGGTTTTGTCGGCGAGAGGCCGATAATTGGTGACTTCGGCGATACGGGCCGATTTGCCGCGACGATCGCGCAGGTAATAAAGTTTCGCCCGGCGCACCTTGCCGCGACGCACCACGGTGATGCTGTCAATATTGGTCGAATGCAGCGGGAACACCCGTTCGACGCCTTCACCGAAGGAAATCTTGCGCACGGTGAAGGAACCGGCAATTCCCTTGCCATGCTTGCGCGAAATGCACACACCTTCGTAATTCTGCACCCGGGTGCGGGTGCCTTCGGTCACCTTGTAACCGACGCGGATGGTATCACCCGCCTTGAAGTCGGGGATCTCTTTCCCCAAGGCCGCGACTTGCTCGGCCTCCAGTTGTGCGATCAGATTCATCCGACACGCTCCTTTGAATACACGGGTTATTCCCGTTTGGTGAGTGCGCCCTCAGAGCTTTGGTCATCCTCCGGGTCCATGCCACGCGCCGCGCAGTAGGCCCGCCAGAGATCAGGGCGGCGTTGCTTGGTCAGCCTTTCGGCCATGTCCCGGCGCCACTGGTCGATCTTGCCGTGATGCCCGGACAGGAGAATGTCCGGTATCGCGCGGCCTTCCCAATGGCTGGGTTTAGTATACTGGGGATGTTCCAACAGGCCTTCGGAAAACGATTCGTCTTCCGTGGATGCTTGATTCCCGAGCACGCGGGGTATAAGCCGGACGGTGGCATCAATCAAGGCCTGCGCGGCGATCTCGCCACCGGTCATGACGAAATCCCCAAGGCTGATTTCTTCGATCCCGAAATGTTCGATCACACGTTCGTCGATTCCCTCGAACCGGCCACAGATCAGGGTGATGCCTTCGGTTTGAGAAAATTGCCGCGCCATGGCCTGATCGAACGGTCTGCCACGCGGCGACAGGTAAACGACGGGCCAACGCGCCCTGTCCGCAGGCGCGCCGCGTTGCGCCTGTCGGATGGCACGGGCCAGAATGTCGGGGCGCAGCACCATGCCGGCGCCCCCGCCGGCGGGGGTGTCATCGACATTGCGGTGCTTGCCTTCGCCAAACACCCGCAAGTCGATCGGCTCAAGCCGCCACAGCCCCTCGTGCAGCGCCTTGCCGGTCAGCGAACCGCCCAAAACCCCCGGAAACATCTCGGGAAACAGGGTGATGACCCGCGCACACCATGCGCCTTTCAGCTGTGGCGTGTCGGTGATCAGGTCACGCGGGCGCGCGCTGACCTCGATGGTCAGGCGACCGTGGGACCGGGCCGGTGGGGCATCCTCGCCCATGGCCGTCACAGCAGCCCTTCAGGCGGGTCGGCAATGATTCGGGCCGCGGTCAGGTCAACGGTTGGCACGGCCTCAAGTGTGAAAGGCAGCAGGACGGTTTCGCCGACCCCGGGCCGCTTGATTTCAAGCAGATCGGTGGCACCGTGGTTCAGTACCGCCTGCACCGTTCCGATCAGCGCGCCACCGGTGTCATGCACCGCCAGACCGATCAGATCGGCATGATAATATTCATCGGCCGGCAGGCTGGGCAGCCGGTCGCGCGGGGCATACAGGCGCAACCCGCGCAGGGCGTCGGCCTGCTCCTTGTTGGTCACGCCGGAAAGACGCGCGGTGAAGCCCGTCTTTATGGTGCCGGTCAGCGCCACATCGAAACTGCGCGTTCCATCCCCGAGGGACAGCGGGGCGTAATCGGCGATGGCGGCTGGATCGGCGCAAAAGCTTTTCAGGCGCACGTCGCCCTTGACGCCAAACGATCCGGCAATGGCACCGACACAGATAAGATCATCCATTGAAATGGCACCGCATGTTGCAAAGAGGGCCCTGCGCCGGAGGGCGGCGCAGGGCGTTGGTCTTATTCTTCAGGGGTTGCTGCGGCGGCTTCGGCCTTGGCGGCCTTTTGCGCCGCACGCTCGACCGCGGCCTTGCCGGGGGTGCCCTTTTTGGCGTTGGCACGCTCTTTCTTGGGGGTCACGCCGGCAGCTTCGAGGAAGCGCGACACGCGGTCGGTGGGCTGGGCGCCGTGCGACAACCAATGCTGCACCCGCTCCAGATCCATTTTCACACGATTTTCGTCATCTTTGGCCAGCAACGGGTTGTAGGTGCCCAGCTTTTCCAGAAAACGCCCGTCGCGCGGCATGCGCGAATCGGTGGCGACGATGGAATAGTGGGGGCGCTTCTTGCTGCCGCCACGGGCGAGACGGATCTTCATGGCCATTTGGTGTTCTCCTTTGAATGGCTGGGTGTGAGGCATTGCGCCTTACGATTTGTGGATCTCGTGGTGCTTGATCACTTCCTGAATGATGAAGGCCAGGAATTTCTTGGCGAATTCGGGGACGAGGTCGGAATCGCGCGCCAGGCTTTCCAGCCGCGCGATCTGTTGCGCCTCGCGCGACGGGTCGGAGGGGGGCAGGTCGTGTTCGGCCTTCAGCCGGCCGACGGCCTGGGTGTGCTTGAACCGTTCGCCCAACGTGTAGACAAGGATCGCGTCCAGCCTGTCGATGCTGGCGCGGTGCCCTTTCAAAATTGTGGCGGCGCGTTCGGTGTCGGTGGTCATGCAATGCCTCGCGTGGGGTTTGATCCAGCGGACGCGCTGACGCGCGACGCGATTCTTTGTCTGGCGCCTGTGGGGGTGGCCCGAGCTGTTTCGGGCGGTGTGGCCGTGGCAACGAAGCAAAGGTATTTAAAGCAAGAAAGAGCCATGTTCATTTCTTTTTGCCGAACCCCGACAGGCCGGGAGGCAATCCGCCCCCACCGCCAAGGCCGGGCAAGCCACCGCCGGGGTTGAAGCCGGGAGGGAGCGCACCGCCTTTTCCCATCTGCGTCTGGGCCGCCTGAATCTCGGCCTCGGATGGCATGCCTTTGCCGCCGAACATGCCGCGCATGGCCTGTTTCAGCATGCCGCCTTTGCCCATCTTGCCCATCTTCTTCATCATGTCGCCCATCTGGCGCTGCATCTTCAGCAGCTTGTTCAGATCGGAAACGTCCAGCCCGGCACCTGCGGCGATGCGTTTCTTGCGGCTGGCCTGAAGCAGGGTGGGGTTGGCGCGCTCTTTTTTCGTCATTGACTGGATCAGGGCGATCTGGCGTTTCAGCACCGAATCATCGAACCCGGCCTCGGCTACCTGTTTCTGCATCTTGGCCATACCGGGCATCATGCCCATGACACCTTCCATGCCGCCCATCTTGAGCATCTGTTCCAGCTGCATCTTCAGGTCGTTCATGTTGAACTGACCCTTCTGGAACCGGCGCATCATCCGTTCGGCCTGTTCGGCCTCGATGGTTTGCTGGGCCTTTTCCACCAAGGCCACGATATCGCCCATGCCGAGGATCCGGCCAGCCACCCGTTCGGGGTGGAATTCCTCAAGCGCGTCGAGCTTTTCGCCCAAGCCGACATATTTGATCGGCTTGCCGGTGACGGCGCGCATGGACAGGGCTGCACCGCCGCGCCCGTCGCCGTCCATCCGGGTGAGGACGACGCCGGTAATGCCGATGTGGTCGTCGAAGTTCTGGGCGGTGTTCACCGCGTCCTGCCCGGTCAAACCGTCAACCACCAGCAGCGTTTCGCGGGGATTGGCGATGTCGCGCACCGCCGCGACCTCGGACATCAGCGCCTCGTCGATCGACAGGCGTCCGGCGGTGTCGAGCATTAGGACGTCGTAGCCGCCGAGGGCAGCCTGGGTTTTGGCGCGTCTGGCGATGTCAACGGGGCGTTGGCCGGCAACGATGGGCAGGGTATCGACGCCAATCTGCGCCCCAAGGATTGCCAGCTGTTCCATCGCGGCGGGGCGGTTGACGTCGAGCGACGCCATGAGCACCCTCTTGTGATCGCGCGCGCTCAGGCGCTTTGCCAGTTTTGCCGTGGTCGTCGTTTTGCCCGAGCCTTGCAAGCCCACCATCAGGATCGTCGCGGGCGGGTTGTCGATGCGCAGGGCGCCGGGATCGTTGTCGTCACCTGCAAGCACATGCACCAGTTCGTCATGTACGATCTTGACGACCTGCTGGCCGGGGGTGACGGATTTTGTCACCGATTGCCCGGTCGCCTTGGCCTGCACTGCCGCAACGAAATCGCGCGCGACGGGCAAGGACACGTCGGCCTCAAGCAAGGCAACGCGTACTTCGCGCAGCGCTGTTTTCACATCGTCGTCCGACAGCGCGCCCTGTTTGGTGAGCCGGTCGAACACGCCGCCAAGGCGTTCTGACAGATTTTCAAACATGGCACGCGGTCCTTTGCGTCTCCGGTTTCAGGTGATCCGCATCTGGGCGCGGACCGGGGTCTGTTCAAGCATCGGGTTGCCCCAAACGCAGTTCGCCCCCACGGACGCAACGCGCTGGTGGGGGGCGATCCCCAGCGAGCCGGGGACCGGAAGACTTGGAAAGCTTCCGGAGTTCCGGACCGACTAGCGCGTGGTGGACGATAAAGTCAAGGGCGCGCATGGCCGACGGGCGCAGGGACTCTCCCGCGCCCGTCACACCGCCTGTGGGAGGTGTCGTTACTTTGAGCCATCTGCAAAATCGCGCCAGGTTTGCAACATCACCGCTTCGGTGGCCTGGCCCACAGCGCCACCTTCACGGCGCGCCTGATCAAGCTGGATCATTTGCGCGACGCTCAGCGTTCCGGGTGCCACACCAACCGAGCGTGCCAGTTGGATTTCGCTCTGTGTCAGGGATCGCGGCGGCAGAGGCTGCGGCGACGGCGATAAAGGTGTTCAGTTTCATGGTTGTCGGCTTGTGTCCGAGTCGGCTTTACCCGCTTTCGTGTTGGATATTGCGGCCAACGACCGGACTGTTGAAGGGCCGGTCGTCGCCTGTGCTGAACAAATGGTTGGTGCGTTCGAGAGCATTGGGGCGCCAATTATCCATGAATCTATTCATATGCGCACAACACGAAAGATCGAAAATGTCCCTTTTGGCCGCAATGCTGCCGTGGGTCAGCAAAACAAGGCTGTGCGGGGGGGCGGCGGCGGTTGGACCCTGCGGGTTTGTTGCACAAAAACCGACCAGAGGTAGCAGACATGTTACAAAGAGTTTTCCTCCGGCAGCAGAGAAAAGCCATTTCAAACAATATGTAACGCTGGCGTGATGGAGGGTGATCGCCGCTTTGCGCAGTGGCTTGCGTTGTGGCGGGAAATGCCGTCATCTGACACGACCTTGACGGAAAGCGTATTGTGCCGATGACCATCAACACCTGGGATGAGATCCGCACTGCCTATTATGTAGCGCGCCGGGGCACGGTCAGTGGCGCGGCCGAGGCATTGGGCGTGCACCATGCCACGGTCATCCGACACATCGACGCGCTCGAGGCGCAACTGGGCGTCAAGTTGTTTCAGCGCCATGCGCGCGGCTACACGGCCACCGAGGCCGGGACAGACCTGTTGCAGGTGGCCCGGGCGACGGATGATCAGTTCACCCAGTTGGCCGGGCGGATCCGCGGGCAAGGTGATTCGGTGACGGGTGAGCTGGTCGTGACCTCGATCGCCGGCTTGTCTGACCTGCTGACGCCGGTTCTTGTGGGGTTTCAGGTTGAACATCCGGGCCTTGTGGTGCGGTTTCTGACCGATGAACGGGTGTTTCGTCTTGAATACGGCGAGGCGCATGTGGCGATCCGCGCCGGATCGGCCCCGGAAGAGGCCGACAATGTCGTTCGCCCGTTCCTGACCGAAAATTTCGCGCTGTTCGGCAGCGACGCTTATATCGCGCGCCATGGTGTTCCGCAGAATGACACCGATTTGCAAACCCATCAGTTTGTCGCCAGCGACAATCGCGAATCGCGCGCGCCGTTCTATCGCTGGCTGTTTGATGCGGTGCCGCCGCAATGCATCAGCTATCGTGCTACCGACGGCAGGGCGCTGCGCGCTGCGGTTGTGGCGGGTGCCGGATTGGGCTTTCTTTCAACATTCGAGGGTCGCATGAACCCGAAGTTGCAGATGGTTATGGCGCCACGCCCGGAATGGGCGGCGAATCTCTGGACGGTCACCCATGTGGATTTGCACCGCACGATGAAGGTGCAAAGTTTTCTTGCCTATCTCCGTCAGGCCGCGAAATCCTGGGCTGTCTGATCGTCCGTGTCTTTAGTGTGGGCGAAGCGCAGGGTTGGCGACGCAATTCGCAAGGCAACCATCACCTTTGGTCAGACATCTCGGGTGTTGCATCATGACCAGATCGTGAGAATGTGGGCGGCTTTTTGCCAACGACACTTGCAAATCAACGATTGCTGAAGAAAATGTAGGCGTCGCTGCACAAAAATCTGCCAAAGATGCTGGTGTCGGCGCGTCTGCAGCATTATTATGTGGTAGTTTTCTGCGTGTCGTGTTTTACGAGGCTCAACTCGAAAATTTGGTGAGGATCCAATGAAGATTTCCAACATCGTCTCTTCCGCCGCCGCCGGCGCATTCGCGCTGGGGCTGACCGCCTCTGTTGCATCGGCCGAGACCTGCGTTGTGGCACTGCCCTTCGATTTCGGCAGCGCTGCGGTTTCGGCAACAAATCAGGGCTTGCTCGACGTTATTCGCAGCAATTACGGCGATGCCACCGTCAATCTGGCCGGGTACACCGATGCCGTTGGATCAGCCGCATCTAACCTTGTGCTGTCGCAGCGCCGCAGTCAGACCGTTTCGAACTACCTGACGCAGGGCACGTCGATCAACGTGGTGAATTCGACCGGGTTTGGCGAAAGCAACCTGAAGGTGGCCGATACCGGCCCGAACCAGTTGAACCGCCGGGTTGAAATCACGATTGAACCTTGTGATCCTGCTCTCTTTGGTACTGTGCCTGGCGCAACCGTAGATGCGGGCGCTCTGGGCAGCGCAGGTATTGCTGCGGCTGTTTTGGGCGCAGTCGTCATCATTGGTGCGTTGGGCAGCGGTGGTGACGGCACTGACGGAACGGGCACGGGAACGGGAACGGGAACGGCTACAGGAACCGGTGCTGGCAACTAAGGCGGTTGGACGACGGACAACACATTTACAGGAGCGGTGCCCTTGGGCGCCGTTTTTGTTTATGGATCAGTGTCTTGCTGCGATGACCCAAGTTCGGCTTGCAGAAATCTCTCAAACGCGTCGAGGTGGATCGCCTCGAATTGCCCGAAGGTCTGCATCCAGATTGATGCATCGCGCAGGGCGTCGGGTTCCAGCTTGCACCATTTGACGCGGCCGCGCTTTTCCTGGGTGATCAATCCGGCGGTTGCCAGCACCCCCAGATGTTTCGAAATTGCGGCCAGCGATGTGGCAAAGGGTTCGGCCACATCCGTTACGGCCATGTCATCTTCCAGCAACATCGACAGGATTGCCCGGCGGGTGGGGTCGGCCAAAGCCGCGAAAATGATGTCGAGCGTGGGGTTCATCACAGTGATGTGCCAGTGCGCCCGCCGATGGTCAACCATTCGGTTGAATATACAGAAGGCACCGCGCAGCGGGCATCATCGCCGCAACAGCGTGAGGCATGTGCAGTTCTGGAAAAATATATACATATAAATCAAAGATATAAATGTATTTTTCCGCACTGCGGCATCTGCTTGACTCGGAGCGCCGTCATTTCTAGTGTCCGTCCAACCGCCAAGAGGTGCGCCGTGGCCGATGATCCGCATGACGAGGCTTTGAAGGCTTTGGAAGACAGGATTGCCGCCGTAAAACGGGCAAACGCACCCCCGAGGCGGGCGGATGAACATTACTCCATGGCCAACTCGGCTTGGCGCATGGTTATCGAACTGGTTGCCGGTCTAGGGATCGGATTTGGCATAGGCTATGCGCTGGATCTGCTGTTTGGGTCTTTGCCTTGGTTCATGTTGTTATTCACGGGCCTGGGCTTGGTCGCTGGCGTCAAGACGATGATGCGCACGGCGAAAGAGCTTCAGGATGAGGCAATGCGTGCGGCGGGCAAAGACCCGGTCGAGGATGAGAAGAGGGGCTAGACATGGCAGAAACGGGCGAAGGTGGTCTGAGTATCCACCCCATGGACCAATTCATCGTCAAGCCTCTGTTTGGCGACGGGCCGGTGGGCATGTTCACCATCACCAACGCCACCCTTTGGCTGGCGCTTGCCGTTGTTTCAGTGTTGCTTTTGATGGTGATGACGACCCGCAGGCGGGCGATTGTGCCCGGGCGGGGCCAGTCTGTGGCCGAATTGGCCTATGGCTTTGTTCACAAGATGGTCGAGGATGTCGCGGGCAAGGATGGGTTGAAATATTTCCCCTATATCATGACGCTTTTCCTTTTTATCGTCTGCGCCAACTTTCTTGGCCTGCTGCCGATGTCATTCACCACCACCAGCCATATCGCCGTGACTGCGATCTTGGCCTTGGGGGTTTTCTTCACAGTGACTGTGCTGGGATTCGTCAAAAACGGGGCCTCGTTTCTGGGCCTGTTTTGGGTGGCCAGTGCGCCTTTGCCACTGCGTCCCGTTCTGGCGATCATCGAGCTGATCTCGTACTTCGTGCGCCCGGTCAGCCATTCCATTCGTCTTGCCGGCAATATCATGGCGGGTCATGCTGTGCTGAAGGTCTTTGCAGGCTTTGCCGCTGTTGGTGCCGTTGCGCCGATTGCCATCTTCGGAATGGTGGGCGTTTACGCGCTTGAGGTGCTTGTGGCGTTCATCCAAGCCTATGTATTCACCATTCTGACGTGCGTCTATCTGAAAGATGCATTGCACCCGCATCACTGAGTTTGGTGGGTTTTTCCACCTCACCCTACCACCGGCGGGATGTCCTGCCTGAGAAAGCTACCTGAAATTCCATCGCAAGGAGAGAAGACATGGAAGGCGATATCGCACAAATGGGTCAATTCATCGGTGCCGGCCTGGCCGCCATCGGTTCGGGCGTGTCCGCAATCGGTGTGGGCCACGTTGCCGGCAACTTCCTGGCGGGTGCCCTGCGCAACCCGTCGGCGGCTGCGGCCCAGACCGCGACCCTGTTCATCGGCATCGCATTTGCAGAAGCTCTGGGGATCTTTTCGTTCCTCGTCGCACTGCTGCTGATGTTCGCCGTCTGATCCTTTTGATCGGGCGGGAAACACAGTTCCCCGCCCGGTGTAACGTCAAAGGTTCAGGGGAAAGATATGGCAACCGAAACAGTCGCAGGCGAGGTCGAGGTTGGGATGCCCCAACTCGACTTTTCGACTTATCCGAACCAGATATTCTGGTTGGTCGTGGCCTTGGTCGCGGTTTATTACATCCTGTCGCGCATCGCGCTGCCGCGCATCGGTTCGGTTTTGGCAGAACGTCAGGGCACGATCACAAACGACATCGCTGCAGCTGAAGAGCTGAAGCTGAAGTCGGTCGAGGCGGAAAAGACCTATCAAAAAGCGTTGGCCGATGCCCGCGCGGAAGCGAACAAAATCGTTGAGGCGGCGAAAGCTGATATTCAGGCTGATCTTGATGTTGCAATCGCAAAGGCAGACGCGGAAATTGCTGTGAAAGCCGCAGAGTCGGAAAAAGCCATTGGTCAGATCCGTGCAGGGGCCTTGGAAAGCATCGAAGCTGTTGCCAAAGACACCGCTGAGGCAATTGTCGTGGCTTTCGGCGGCGGTGCGGATAAATCTGCGATCGACGGCGCCGTTCTTGACCGATTGAAAGGGTGAGGATCATGCGCAAGCTGAAATTTTCTGTGGGTCTTTCCCTGCTGGCAAGCCCTGCCTTGGCGGCGTCGGGCCCGTTCTTTTCGTTAGGAAACAGCGATTTTATCGTCCTGATCGCCTTTTTGGTGTTCCTTGGAGTTCTCGTCTACTTCAAAGTGCCCGGCATAATCCTCGGAATGTTGGACAAACGGGCCGATGGCATCAGGGCCAACCTTGACGAAGCGCGCACCCTGCGGGACGAAGCCAAGACATTGCTCGCCAGTTACGAGCGTAAGCGGGGCGAGGCGACGGCCCAGGCTGATCGGATCGTCGCCGCCGCACGGCACGAGGCAGAGGCAGCCGCGGCAAAGGCCCGCGCCGATCTCGACATATCAATAACGCGGCGTCTCAAGGCGGCTGAGGAGCAGATCGAATCAGCTCAGGCCAGCGCCGTAAAGGACGTGCGCGATCGCGCCATTCAGGTGGCCATCGCCGCAGCCGGCGATGTTTTGTCGAAAAATATGGACGGCGCACGATCAGCCGCTCTGACTGATCAGTCAATCAAGACGGTCGAATCAAAGCTGCACTGAGCGAACCTCAGCGATTTGGTTTTGCAAGCCCGGGCCGTTTTTGCGGGTCGGGCTTTTTCCGGTTTTGAAAAGTGACACCGGCCCATTCCGGCTTATCTGGCCTGCTCGTGCTCCAACCTTTGCCGCGCGATGGCTTCGTTGCGCTCGGCAAGATGTTGCGCGGCAAGGGTGGCTTCGACGAAATTCAGGTGCGCCTCGACCGCGGCGCGGGCGCCGGCGGGATTGCGGGCCTGCAATGCGGCATTGATTGCGCGGTGTTGTTCCAGCAGCGTGGTGCGCGTGGTGCGCTGCCTGAACATCATTTGGCGATTGAAGAAGACACCCTGGCGCAACAGCGCCGACATTGATCGCATGATGTGCAACATTACAACATTATGGCCCGCCTCGACGATGGCAAGGTGAAACGCGGCGTCCAGCTCGGCCTCGGTGGCGGGATCGCGGCGGATATGCGCGGCCTCCATCTTGGTCAGCAATGTGTCGATCAACTGCAGGTCGGTGTCGGTGCCATGGCGTGCGGCACGTTCGGCGGTCAACCCCTCAAGGTCGCGGCGGAACGCGATGTAGTCGAACACGGCTTCGGGGTGGCTGGCGAACAGCCGCGCCAGAGCTTCGGGGAAGGCGGCGTTCAGGCTGTCAGAGACGAAAATTCCGGCGTTGGCCCGGGCGGAAATCAGCCCGCGATCCTGCAATTCGGCAATCGCTTCGCGCAGCGAAGGACGTGAAACACCCAGTTTTTCGGCCAAGTCACGCTCGGATGGCAGACGTTCACCGGGCCGTAAAATGCCGCGCAGGATCAAAAGCTCGATCTGGCGCACAACGGCGCCCGACAGCTTTTCGGACCGGACCTTTTCAAACGGCATGATTTGAACCCTGTTAGGATTGGCCAGAATATATGACCACGCAGGACAGGGGACAATGAAAAAGGCCGGGCTGCAAGGCCCGGCCTGTTCAAACACTTTGCTGGGGCTCAGTTCGTCGGGCGGATGATGATGTCCACGCGACGGTTTTGTGCCCGTCCTTCCGGTGTCAGGTTCGAGGCGATGGGCCGGTCTTCGCCCATACCGACAGCGCGCAGCCGTGCTTGTGAAACGCCGTTTGCGGCCAAAATCGACGTAACCGACTGGGCCCGTTGTTGCGACAGGTTGAGGTTATAGGCCGACGATCCGGTGTTATCGGTGTGACCTTGCACCTCGATGATCGAGTTTGGATAGCGGTTCAGGTTGGCGGCCAGAACCCCCAGATCGCCGCGCAGGCCGGACGAAACCGTGGCGCTGTTGACGGCAAACAGGATGTCCTGCGGCATCCGCACGATCAGTTCGTTGCCGTTGTTCACGACGTCGATCTGGCCGTTGCTGAAATCGCCACGCAGTTCGGCGGCCTGTTTGTCCAGGATATTGCCGATCACGGCACCGCCAGCGGCGCCAATGGCTGCGCCAAGAGCCGCATTTTTGAACCGATCATTGCCGCTTTCACGGGTGCCGCCCAGCACGGCGCCAATTGCCGCGCCGGTCAGCGCCCCGGTCTGGGTGCGGTTTGGGTCGCCGGTCATTGGATCGGTGCAGGCAGACAGTGCCAGAACGCCCACGCTGGCGGCCAGGAACGCGAATCTTGATGTGGTCATGTTAGCCTCGCTCGTAAAAATAGTCACATCTCCAACCTTGCACATACGCCATTGACAGCGCCGCCGCATAGCGGAAACGTGCCGTAAGCGAAAGATCGCCACACGTTTTCGTGACAGTTACAGCCCGGTGTCAGCCGATTCATGGGCCAACATGGCCCGCTTCACCGCCAAACCCCAGTGATACCCGCCCAATCCCCCGGTTTTGCGCAGCGCCCGATGGCACGGGATCAGCCAGCTGACCGGATTGCGCCCCACGGCCGTGCCGACGGCGCGCACGGCCTTTGGGCTGCCAATTGCCTGGGCGATTTCGCCATAGGTCGTAACATGACCGCTGGGAATTGTCAGCAGCGCCTCCCATACCTTGATCTGGAACGGCGCGCCGATCAGGAACAGAGGTGTTGGATCACGCCCCGGCGCCGCGCCAAAGGCAGACATTGCCATGGGGCGCAGGAACGCCGCATCATGCACAAACCGCGCCGATGGCCAGCGCGCGCGCAGGTCGGCCATTGCAGCCTCGCCGCCCACCTCGGCGGCAAAACCGAGGCCACACAGCCCCCGATCGGTGCCCATGACAAGGGCGGGGCCGAAGGGCGAATCGAACCAGCCCCAAAAAATGGTCAAGCCGTCGCCCTTGCGGGCAAACTCGCCGGGGCTCATCGCCTCCCATCGCACGAACAGGTCGTGCAGGCGGGAATTGCCGGACAGACCGACAGCATCGGCGGTGGCCAGTGTCGTGAACCGGTCGCGCAACAGGGTTTTGGCATGGGTCAGGCGCAGATATTGCTGAAACCGCTTCGGCGATACGCCGGCCCACCGCGAGAAAACCCGCTGAAAATGCGCCGACGAGAGGTTCATTTCGCGCGCGATGTCCTCCAGCGTAAGGGTGCGGCCTTCCGGGCTGTCCAGACGCGCAATCGCGCGGCGTATCAGCGGCCAGTAATAGGAGTTTTCAGGGTCAGTCATGAGGCGCCTCGGTGTGGTTGCGTCACCATAGGCGGGTATGGCGGGCGGCACGATCCGATTCCTGCGGGATCGCGGGTGGCGATGTGCGCCTCCGGCGGAGGTATTTTCAGCAAGAAAGAGGGACTTGCCCGGATCAGGACCAACGGGCATTACGGGGCATGGCAAAACAGCTTTGTTATACGGTGATCCATGAGATCTTTTCGCGGTTCCAGGCCGCCGCGCCCGAGCCCAAGGGCGAGTTGGAGCATGTGAACCTGTTTACCCTTGTGGTCGCGGTCGCGCTGAGCGCGCAGGCGACCGATGTGGGGGTGAACAAGGCAACACGGGGGCTGTTTGCTGTGGCCGATACGCCCGAGGCGATGCTGGCCCTGGGCGAGGAAGGGGTGATCGCGCATATCAAGACAATCGGTTTGTATCGCAACAAGGCGAAGAACGTGATCGCCATGTCACGCATTCTGGTGGATCGCTTCGCTGGTCAGGTGCCCAGTTCGCGGGCTGCACTGCAATCCTTGCCGGGGGTGGGGCGCAAGACCGCCAATGTGGTTCTAAACATGTGGTTCGGCCTGCCGGCCCAGGCCGTTGACACCCACATTTTTCGCCTCGGCAACCGCAGCGGCATCGCGCCGGGGCGCGATGTGGCCACGGTCGAACGAGCGGTCGAAGACAATATCCCCGCCGAATTTCAACTGCACGCCCATCACTGGATGATCTTGCACGGGCGCTATGTCTGTCTTGCGCGCAAGCCAAGATGCGCCGTCTGTCTGATCCGTGATCTGTGCGCCTATGAGGAAAAGAACGAATGAAGAAGTTTCAGGTTGTCGGCATCGGCAATGCAATGGTGGACGTCCTGGCGTCGTGTGATGATCGGTTCCTGTCCGCCAACGGTGTGGAAAAAGGCATCATGCAGCTGACAGATATGGCGCGCGGGGTCGAACTGTATGACAAGATCGGGCGAGCCAAGGAAATAAGCGGCGGGTCTGCCGCCAACACCATCGCCGGCATTGCCCATCTGGGCGGACGCGCGGCCTATGTGGGCAAGGTGAAGGACGATCAGCTGGGGGCGATCTTTGCCCACGACCTGCGCGCGCAGGGCGTGACCTATGAAACCACCCCGGCGGCCAAGGATGCGCCGGATGAAACCGGGCGCTGCATTGTTCTGGTCACACCGGATGGCGAGCGGTCGATGAACACCTGTCTGGGCGTGAGTGAGTTTCTGAGCCCCGATGACATCGACGAGGGGCAGATGGCCGAGGCCGACTGGATTTACCTCGAAGGATATCGGTTTGACGGGCCGCAAAGCCATGCCGCCTTTGCCAAGGCGATTGCCGCCTGCAAGGGGGCGGGGGGGCGTGTTTCGCTGACCTTGTCGGATCCGTTCTGTATTGGTCGTCACCGCGATGCTTTTTATGCGGTGATACACGATCATGTGGATCTGTTGTTCTGTAACCGGGCCGAGATCCTGTCGATGTATGAAACTGATGATTTCGACGAGGCGCTGGCGCGGGCGGCGGCTGAGGTGGCGATGGTTGCCTGTACCGACAGCGAAAATGGCGCCCATGTGCTGTGTGACGGGCAGCGCTGGCATGTGCCTGCCTATCCGGTTACGGTTGTCGATGCCACGGGCGCGGGCGATCTGTTTGCCGGGGCTTTTCTGTGGGCGCTGACGGCGGGGCATGGGCCAGAGGCTTGTGGGCGCGCCGGCTGTCTGGCGGCGGCCGAGGTGATCGGGCATATCGGTGCCCGCGCCGAGGCGGATCTGCGGACATTGTTTGCCGCCCATAAGCTGATCGCGGATTGACCCCGAGCCGCACGTCCCGCGATCTGAGCGGCCCGGTGATACCGCCGCCGGTGACATGGCCTGCGCTCAGTCGCCCAGTTTGGCGTGTACCTCGTCGAGGTCGATCTCGCCGATGGGTGTCTTGATGGCGGGGTTGTCAAAGCTGTATTTGAACAGCTCGAAATCGCGGTGGTACATCTCTTTCATCAGATGCATCGACAGATCGTCGAAATACGCCTCGACCGGGTGGGCGCGTTTCGGGCCGTGGCCTTCGGATTCGTTGAAGCGGGGAATGTCGGACAAGACCACGGGGTGTGGCGTCTGGATGGTGTCCAGCACCGATTGCATCCCGTCGTTGAAATGTTCGGTCCAGATGATCCTGTCATAGTGCCCGCCATTGATGACGAAGGTCGACAGATGCCCCGATATGGCCGACCAGTGGATGTCGGGATCCATCGGTTTGCGCCAGCGTATCGTGTCGCGCGCGAACAGCAGAAACCGGCGGAACGACGCGATCTGGTCGAAATCATCGCGCCCGTCTGGGCCACCGACATTGATGCCGTATTTCTGGATCAGCAGCGGCACAAGGTTGCCGCGATAGCGTTTGCCATTGCGCTGGACACCGCAGATCTTGTCGAAGAACGACGACAGGATCCGCGTGTAAGGGTTGCGCACGCAGGTGAAACTGGGCGCGATGCGGCCTTTGACGGCCTGTGTGATCACTGATTGGCTGTTGTCCTGGGCCCATTTGTGCAGGCCGGTCTGGGCATCGTGGATGTCGCCATCGAAAAACGCGCCATGGTCGGAGTAATACAGGATCTGACCGATGGTCGAACAGGCGCACTTGGGCACGACGCGGTAAATCACGCTGCCACTTTCGGTCATCCAGGTTCCGGGAAACCCCATCTTGCTCTGCCCCTTCTTGTTTTTCTGATTTATGTGACAGCCGGGCGGAAATGCACAGAAAAAACCGGCCCAAGACTGTCTGTTTGCTGACTTTTCGGGACAAGCGGTTAAAACGATCCACACCAAAGAGGCAGGAGCGTTTCAGAAATGGCAAGAATCGCCTTCATCCTTTTGTGTCACAAAGACCCGGACGCCATCATACAGCAGGCCCGCCGCCTGACCGCTGCGGGTGATTTCATGGCGATTCATTTCGACGCGCGTGCAAGCCGTGCCGATTACGAGCAGATCCGCGATGCGCTGAACGACAACCCAAATGTTGCCTTTGCCCGGCGTCGCATCAAATGTGGCTGGGGTGGTTGGAGCCTGGTCGAGGCGACGCTGCTGGCGGTGCGCGCCGCGACGGAGGCGTTTGCGCGGGCCACCCATTTCTACATGCTGTCGGGGGATTGTATGGCGATCAAATCGGCCGACTATGCCCACAGCTTTCTCGACCGGGATGATGCCGATTTCATCGAAAGCGTCGATTATTTTGCCAGCAACTGGATCAAGACCGGGTTCAAGGAAGAGCGGTTGATTTATCGCCACTACTTCAATGAACGAACACACAAGTGGTGGTTCTATACCTCGTTTGAGTGGCAGAAACGGCTGGGGTTGAAGCGCCGGGTGCCGGACGATCTGCAAATGATGATCGGGTCGCAATGGTGGTGCCTGCGCCGCCGTACCATTGAGGCGATCCTGCGGTTCTGCGCCGAGCGGCCAGATGTCATGCGGTTTTTCCGCACCACCTGGATTCCGGATGAAACGTTTTTCCAGACCATCGTGCGACACATCGTGTCAGAGCGTGAAATCAGATCACGCACGCTGACATTCCTGATCTTTTCCGATTACGGAATGCCGACGGTGTTCTATGACGATCACTATGATCTGCTGCTGTCGCAGGATTATCTGTTCGCCCGCAAGATCAGCCCCGAGGCGCAGGTTTTGAAACAAAAGCTGGGCGATCTGTATTGCGCCACGGACGCCACCTTTCAGGTCAGCAACGAAGGACGCAACCTGTACCGGTTTCTGACCGGACGTGGGCGTTTCGGGCGGCGGTTCGCACCGCGGTTCTGGGAAACCGAATCGACCTTGGGGCGCGAACGCGAATTGATGATCGTGATCTGCAAGAAGTGGCATGTGGCCAAGCGTCTGCTTGACCGGATCCGCCCGGTGAGCGACGTGCCTGTCATCGGTTATTTGTTCGACGAGGAAAACGCCAGGCTGCCCGATCTGGGAGGGATTCAGAAAACCCTGGAAAAACGCACCCGGCACCGCCGCGCGCTGATGCGGATGCTGTTTGACTATCACGAAACCGACCGTCTGGTCATTTGCCTCGATCCCGACAACATGGATTTGCTGCGCGATTTCCAGACCGATCGCTCCACCACGCGGCTGTTGGAGATCGCGTGTCGGTTCACCGATGACGATCTGCTCAGCCATGCCATGCGGACCGGCCTTGCGGGCACGCGCACCCCGCAGGAAATGATCGACACCTTGCTGCCCACGATCCGCGCCGATCTGGACCACGAAAGCGATGTCTTGCGGGATGCCGGGTTTGACCATTTCCACCGGCTGTGTGAAACCGCCGGCGTGCCGGACAATGCGCTGGCCCTGGCGGCGTTCCTGTCCGTCGCGCCGGAGGATGTGCTGGACATTGTGCGCGCCGAAGACCTGTTTTACGACACCCCACTCACAGCGGAGCCTTAGCTATGGCCTATGCCTATGACGATCAGAACATCTTTGCGAAAATCCTGCGCGGCGAGATTCCGAACACGACTGTTCTGGAAACCGATCACACCCTGGCCTTTCGTGATATCCACCCCCAGGCGCCGGATCACATCCTGGTGATTCCCAAGGGGCGCTATGTCAGCCATGATCATTTCGCGCTTGAGGCGACCGAGGCCGAGGTGCTGGATTTCATGCGTGTGACGGGACGGATCTGCGCCGAACTGGGGGTACAGCCCGGTCTTGGGGGGCAAGGGTTCCGGATCATCAGCAATGCCGGGGTGCATGGCGTGCAGGAGGTGCCACATTACCATCTTCATATCCTCGCTGGCCGCCCGCTGGGCCGGATGCTGGCCCCGGCGTGATCCAGCGACGGCGTTCGTTGTGGGGTGGTGTGGTGCCTGACGCCGGGTTTGCGACACGCGGCCTTGGCCGGGCAAAAGCGGCGCCGGGTCTTTGGTTTGTGGCCTTGTCGGGGGCGGGCGGATCGTTAGAATAGCAACCGAGTTGCACCAAGCCGCAGGGGAATGCGCGATGAGCCGAGAAGCGCCGGAAGTCGAGATCGTTCACACACGTCGCGTGGCCTGTGACGGGGGCGAAGGCGCATTGGGTCATCCCCGGGTGTGGTTGTCGATCCCGCCTGAAACGGGCTGGGTTGAATGCGGATACTGCGACAAACGCTATGTGCTGGAAGGCGACGGCGACGATCATTGAACCCGTCGCGGCAGGGCGCCAACGGACCCGGTGCCGCCTGAAAGGCGGGACTGGGGGCATGATGTGGCGCCTTGGCGCCGCTATTGGATCAACCCCTGATCCGGGGTGCAGAGGGTTGAAATATGACGGAAAAGTTTGGCAAAGGGCATCATCTGAGCCTGGTGGACGGATCGGCCTTCATCTTTCGCGCCTATCATGCCCTGCCGCCGCTGACGCGCAAGACCGACGGTTTGCCGGTCGGGGCGGTGTCGGGCTTTGTCAACATGATCTGGAAGATGATCGAAGACAATCGCGGCCCCGACGCGCCCACCCACGCAGCGGTGGTATTCGACAAGGGCAGCCATACCTTTCGCAATGACATGTACGATCTGTACAAGGCCAATCGCGAAGAAATGCCTGAGGATTTGCGCCCGCAGATCCCGCTGACCCGCGACGCAACCCGCGCCTTCAATCTGGCCTGTCTTGAACAGGAGGGGTTCGAGGCCGACGACATCATCGCCACTCTGGCCTGCCGTGCCCGCGCTGCGGGGGGGCGGGTGACGATCATTTCGTCGGACAAGGATCTGATGCAATTGGTGGGCGGCGGTGTCGAGATGTTCGATGCCATGAAAAACCTGCGCATCGACGCCGACGGGGTGCGCGAAAAATTCGGTGTCGGTCCCAACCGGGTGGTCGATGTACAGGCCCTCGCGGGCGATTCGGTTGACAATGTGCCGGGCGCGCCGGGCATCGGCATCAAGACGGCGGCCCTGCTGATCAATGAATACGGCGATCTCGACACGCTGTTGGCGCGTGCGGGCGAAATCAAGCAGCCCAAGCGCCGCGAGGTGTTGCTGCAACACGCCGATCAGATCCGCCTGTCGCGGCGTCTGGTGCAGTTGGACTGCGACATGGCATTGGATTACAGCCTCGACAGCCTGGCAGTGCGCCCGCCCGTGGCCGACGATCTGCTGGCCTTTCTGACGACAATGGAGTTTCGCACGATCAGCAAGCGGGTGGCAGACACCCTGGGCGCATCGGCCCCGGTGATCCCCGAGGCGCCGACGCAGCCCATGGCAGACGCCCCCGCGCCCGTCGCCTTTGACGCCGCCAGCTATGAAAAAGTGTCTGACGCAACCGCCTTGCAGGTGTGGATCGACCGCGCCCATGGCCGGGGCTGGGTGGCGGTGGATACCGAAACAACATCGCTGGATGAAATGCGCGCCGATCTGGTTGGCATTTCCCTTTGTGTCGAGCCGGGGCAGGCCTGTTACATTCCCTTGGCGCACCGTGCGTCGGCGGGGGGCGATCTGTTCGGGTCCGATGCCTTGGCCGAGGGGCAGATGCGGCTGGACGCGGCCTTGGCCGTGCTAAAGCCACTGTTGGAAGATCCGGCCGTTCTGAAGATCGGCCAGAACATGAAATACGATGCAAAGATGTTTGCACGCTATGGCATTGCCGTTGCGCCGATCGACGACACGATGCTGATGTCCTATGCGATGCACGCGGGGTTGCATGGCCACGGTATGGATGCGCTGTCCGATCGCTATCTCGGGCACATGCCGATCCCGATCAAATCGCTTTTGGGCAGCGGCAAGGCGATGAAAACCTTTGACCGGGTGCCGGTGGACGACGCGGTGAACTATGCCGCCGAGGACGCCGACATCACTCTGCGCCTGTGGCAGCTGTTCAAGCCGCAGTTGCACCGCGCCCGGGTGACCACCGTCTATGAAACGCTGGAACGGCCTCTGGTGCCGGTGCTGGTGCAGATGGAAATGCATGGCGTGCAGGTGGATCGTGACACGTTGTCGCGCATGTCCAACGCATTCGCGCAAAAGATGGCGGGGCTTGAGGCGGAAATTCACGCGCTGGCCGGGCGCCCCTTCAACGTGGGCAGCCCAAAGCAGTTGGGCGAGATCCTGTTCGATGAAATGGGCCTGCCCGGCGGCAAGAAGGGCAAGACCGGCGCCTATGCCACCGGTGCCGATGTCCTTGAGGATCTGGCGACCGAGCATGATCTGCCGGGGCGCATCCTCGACTGGCGGCAGCTTTCAAAGCTCAAATCCACCTATACCGATGCCTTGCAGGATCACATCAATCCCGAAACCGGGCGGGTGCACACATCCTATTCCATCGCCGGGGCGATCACCGGGCGGCTGGCCTCGACCGATCCGAACCTGCAAAACATCCCTGTGCGCAGCGAAGAGGGCCGCCGCATCCGCGAGGCGTTTGTTGCGCCAAAGGGCAAGCGTTTGGTGTCACTGGACTATTCCCAGATCGAATTGCGCATCCTCGCGCATGTGGCGAATATCGAGACGCTGAAACAGGCGTTCCGTGACGGGCAGGACATCCATGCGATGACCGCCAGTGAAATGTTCGATGTGCCGCTGGATCAGATGACGCCCGATGTCCGGCGGCAGGCCAAGGCGATCAATTTTGGCGTGATCTATGGCATTTCCGGTTTCGGTCTGGCGCGCAACCTGCGGATCCCGCGGGATCAGGCGCAGGGATTCATTGACCGCTATTTTGAAAGGTTTCCGGGCATCCGCGCCTATATGGATGACACCGTGGCCTTCGCGAAGGACCATGGATACGTCAAAACGCTGTTCGGTCGGCGGATCAACACGCCCGAGATCAATGCGCGCGGCCCCGGTGCGGGCTTTGCCAAGCGGGCGGCGATCAATGCGCCGATCCAGGGCACGGCGGCCGATGTGATCCGCCGTGCCATGGTGCGGATGCCCGGCGCGATTGCGGCATTGCCCGCGAAGATGCTGTTGCAGGTGCACGACGAATTGTTGTTCGAGGTCGACGAGGCGGCGGTCGATGATCTGATCACCGTGGCGCGCGACGTGATGGAGGGGGCAGCGGCCCCGGCGGTGCATCTCGACGTGGCGCTTGACGTCGAAGCCGGGCAGGGGGTCAACTGGGCCGAGGCGCACTGAGGGCGCTGTTCACATGATCCGGGGTTTGGCGATACCGGGGTCGCGCGCCGTCTCGGGCCCGTTCCACAGCCGCGCGATATAACGTTCGCCGGTGTGGCCGGTGCTGGCATCGGACGCCAGCCGAAGGATTGGCGCGCGCATCACGCCGGGGCACAGCAGGTAGCCATCGGCGCCTTTGCGATCAGGGGACGGGGGCAGCAGATCGGTATCCGCCGCGCCGCCGGGCAACAGCACGTTCACATCCACGCCACTGCCGGCGAGGTCTTGCGCCCAGATCCGGCTGGCCGCCTCAAGAAACGCCTTGGCCGCGCCGTAGGGGCCAAACCCCGGCGCAACCGCCGCCGCCAGACCCGACGCGATGGTGACAATGGCCGACGCGCCGCCCCGCAAGCGCCGCCTGCGTGGCCAGAAATCCACCGCGGTGGTTGGCGCCCATCACCTCGTCAAAGGTGGCGATGTCCAGCTCGGCCAAGGGGCGCCGTGGGGCCGAAAAACCCGAAAGGTTGACAAAGCCGCCAATGGCACCCAGCCCGCCGAAACCGCCCAAGGCAACCAGATGTCTTGCGGGGATCTTTGGCTGTTTCACTTCTCTCTGTTTCCCTGGCGTCAGAAATTTGTCCAGACAAATTTTTTCTTGACGGACGGTTTCGACATCGTACCGTCATCCGATTAACAGGCGAAGCAGCGTCATGGCGGACGGGGCAGAGCGGGTTCTGGTGGCGCGGGCGGGTTCTGATCGGTGCCGATGGCGCGCGGTCCGTGGTGCGCAAATCGCTGCCGGTGAATTTCGAGGGGATGACGATACCGGAAATCTTCCTGTCGATGTCCACGCCGTTTCGATACGATCTGACGATGCCGGATCTGGCCAACATTTCGTACATCAACGATCCGACGGAATGGTTGGTGCTGTTGCGCAGGCCGACGCTGTGGCGCGTGCTGTTGCCCACCGACCCGAACCAGAGCGATGCACAGATCCTCGACCCCGAGCGGATCGAGGCGCAGTTGCAGCAGGTGCTGCCGTCGCCCGAACCCTACGGAATTGCGCACAAGACCGCCTATCGCGTGCATGAGCGGGTTGCCGACAAATCGGTGCACGGGCGGATTTTTCTGGCCGGCGATGCGGCACATCTGAACGACCCTCTGGGCGGTATGGGGATGAATGGCGGCATCCATGACGCGATCAACCTGACCGGCAAGCTGGCCGCGGTGTGGCAGGGCGCCGATCTGTCGCTTATGGGGCGGTACGAGCGGCAGAGGCGCAAGGTGGCGATCGAAACGGTACAGGCCCAGGCCCTGCGCAACCGCAAGGTTCTGAACGAAACCGATCCGGCGCGGCGGGCGGCATACCACGGCGAACTGCGCGCGACGGTGGCCGATGCCGTGGCGAACAGGGCCTATATGATGAAATCCTCGATGCTTCAGTCGCTGCGCGATCTGGTGGGGGGGATCGGTATGTGCAACGCACCAATTTGTCACTTCAGGATCGTCAGCCATGAAGATGCCGGAAAAGGCGGATTGATGGGGAACATGGGAAACAACCATGTCTAAAGACGCATTGGGATGGCGCTGTAAATACGCGGTGGTGGCGCCCAACACCAACACCATCGTGCAACCGGATATGGAGGCGTCCCGCCCCGCCGGTGTCACCAACCATTTCGGCCGCATCCATGTGCCCAACATGCGCGTGACCAGTGACGATGAATTTGTCGCGCTGGTCGATGCCATCGGCGCCACCCTGAATGATGCGGTGGACCGCTGTATGACGTGTCAGCCCGATTATCTGGTCATGGGCATGTCGGCGCTGATGTTCTGGGACGGTCGCGCGGCCAGTGAAAAGCGGATGCAGAATCTGGCCGATTACTGTGGCGTGGGCGTGTCGGCAGGCAGTTTCGCCTGCGAGGCGGCGCTCAACACCACCAGCGCGAAACGGATCGCAGTATTTCTCCCTATTTTCCGGTGTCAGACAAGAACGTGACGCTGTTCTTTCAGGACTCCGGCTTCGACGTGGCCCGATTTCGCGGGCTGAAATGCCCCAGCCCCGTTGCGATTGCCGAGGTTCAGCCCGACACGCCGCGCGCCATCGTGCAGGAGATGGACGACGACAGCATCGACGCCTTCGTGCAGGTGGGCAGCAACCCGTCGATGGTCGCCCTGTGCCGCGAGATGGAGGCGGACGTGGGCAAGCCCTTTGTCGCCATCAACGCCGCCACCTATTGGCACGCCCTGCGGGCCGTCGGCATTGCCGATCAGTTTGCGGGCCACGGGCCATTGTTTGAAAAACACTGAAAACGGGGAGAGATAAGATGAAGATGACCAATATTTGGGGGGGCGCGGCGGTTCTGGCGCTGCTGGCCGGTACGGCCACGGCACAGGTGGCGGCGCTGGGCGATTTCATCACCAAGGCATACCTTGCCAACGGCGGTCTGACCCAGGATGACATCGAGGATGTGGCGGTGCCGAATTTCCCGCGCATGTGGGCCAGCTTTGCCGAGGGCACCAGCGACGTAACCATCGTTGTCGTCGGTGCGGGCAACAGCCGCGAATGCGACGCCACCTTCGGCATCAAATATCTGTCCTATGACGACAGCCCCGAGGCGATTGCCGCAATGAACGAATATTTGCCGCAGTCATACCTGCAAACCCTGGACGAAACCAGCGGCATCCCCGGCATCACCGAACCCACCAATGTGAACGTGTTCGATTACGTTTTCTTCGCCGGGGCCGATGTCAGCGACGACATGGTGTACACCGCCACCAAGGCGCTGTGGGAAAAGAGGCGGCGTTGCTGGGCGGCGGGCCGGTCTGGCTGGACTTTGCCAAGGAACAGATGGGCAGGACAATGGGTTGGGCGTATCACCCCGGCGCTATCCGTTTCTATGAGGAAATGGGCGTCTGGAACCGCTGAGGCCACACGGGGGGCGCGTTCATGGCCAGCACTGCGGATGAGGATGACATTGCCGCCCTGACCGGCCGTCTGGGGCGGATTGTGGCCGGCATGGCGGCGCTGGTCACCCTGACGGCGATCCTGTGGTCGTCCAGCCTGCCCCTATGGGTGGGCTGGCGGCTGTATTCGGAACAGGTGCTGGTGGTGGCGCTGGCGCTGGCCATCACCTTTCTGACCCGGCCCGCAGGGCGGGCGCCGGGCAGGTTCGACAAGGTGGCGGCGGCGGTTTCGTTGGGCTATGGTGCCTATATGACAGTGTGGTTTCCGGTGCTGTCGCAGAACGTGTTCTATCACCCCACCGAGGCGCTGATCGTATCGGGGGTCGGCTTTGTGCTGCCGATCGAAGGCGTGCGCCGGTCGATGGGGTGGGCGTTGATCGTGATCCTCGGGGTCGGCGGTCAGCAATGTCGCGTCAACCGGAGCGATCACCATTCCGCTGATGAAGGCGGGCGGTTACAAGCCCAAGACCGCCGCAGCAATCGAGGCGGCGGCCAGCACCGGGGGCCAGTTGATGCCGCCGATCATGGGTGCCGCCGCCTTCCTTTTGGCCGAGAACCTTCAGGTCAGCTATGGCACCGTGATGGTTGCCGCAATCGTGCCGTCGCTGCTGTATTACGTCAGCCTGTTCATCTTTGCCGATCTTGGGCCGGCTGAACATCGCCCGCGTGCCCGAGGACCGGATACCGGCCGCCGGGGGCGTGATGCGCAAGGGCTGGTTCATTCTGGTGCCTTTCGTCGTGCTGCTGGGCGGATTGTTCGTGCCGAACATGCGGCCCGAGACGGCGGCGCTGTACGCGGTTGGCGTGCTGTTCTTGCTGTCGCTGCTGCCCGCCTATGACGGGCGGTGGGTGGTGTGGGGCGATCTCTGGCGCGTACTGGTGCAATCGGGGCGCGCGGCGGTGGAAATCACCCTGATCACTGCGATTGCCGGTATGGTCATCGGCCTGGTGGCGCGGTCGGGCCTGTCGTTCGGCCTGTCGTTCGGCATGGGGTTCTTTCTGGTGCAGCTTGGCAAATCCTCGCTGTTCCTGCTGCTGCTGGTGACGGCGGTGGTGTGCGTCGTCATGGGCATGGGCCTGCCCACGGTGGGGGTGTGCCTGCTTTTGGCATCCCTGGCAGCACCGCCGCTGGTGGAACTGGGGTTGCAGCCGATGGCGGCGCACCTGTTCGTGCTGTATTTCGGGATGCTGTCGATGCTGACCCCGCCTGTGGCCATCGCCGCCTTCGTCGCAGCCAATATGGCCAAGGCGCCGCCCATGGCCGCCGGGTTTGAGGCGGTGCGCATCGCCTGGCCGGCGTTTCTGGTGCCGTTCCTGTTTGTCACCACCCCCGCAATGCTGTTGGACGGGCCATGGGGCGAGGTGGTTTTCACAGTGGTCACCGCGTTGGTCGGGGTGTTTCTGATCACCGCCGGAATTGTCGGTTTTCTGACCCGGACGCTGAGCATCGCGGCGCGTTTGGCGGTGGCGTTGGCCGGGGCGATGGTGCTGTTGCCCCATGGAATGTTTGAAAGCGCGCTCTGGGTGAATCTGGCGGGGCTGGTTCTGGGCGGCGTGATCTGGATCGGCGCACGTCGCGCGGCCGTTGCGGCCTGAGCCGCCCTTGCGGGCGGGGCCTGCGGTGCGGGTAATTAACAAGCCAAAGTTGGATCACGCGGCGCTGAACCGGAACGTGCTGGTTTGGGCATAGGGATCATCCGGGTACAGGGCGATGTCGGGAAATCGCGGATTGTGCGGCGCATCCGGCCAGGCCTGCGGTTCGATCGCCAGGGCGCAATGGGCGGTGTAGGGGCGGTTGTGCAGCGTCGCCAGGGCGCCGGTGTTGATCGGCGCGGCGTCGAAGATTTGCAGCCCCGGTTCTGTCGTTGCCAGATCCAGGGTGATGCCCGAACGACCGGTCAGCCGCAGCGCCGGCGTCAGGGCGCGGCGCGCCGGGGCGAGGCAGAAGTTGTGATCGAGCGGCGGCAAGGCGGCGGGCATGATGCAGCGCGGTTGCCGGAAATCGTGCGGATGACCGGCCAGCGGCTGAATCGTACCGGTGGGCAGGTTTGCCGGATCGGTGGGCAGGATGTGATCGGCCCGGATCTGCAATGTGTGGCCCGCCCAGGTGGGGCTGCCGTCAAGGTTCCAATAGCCGTGATGGGCAATGTTCATCAGCGTCGGCGCGTCGGTCGAGGCCGCGATGTCGAGGGTCAGGGTGTCGCCCGACAGGCGGTAGGTGGCGGTGATCTGGCGGGTGCCGGGAAAGCCGCCGGTGCCATGCGGCAGGGTCAGCGTCAGCGTGGCGTGGGCCGGGCCGTGATCGGCCAGATGCCACAGGGCATGTTGCGCCCCCGTGGGGCCGGAATGCAGGGTGTTCGCGCCCTCGTTCGCGGCGAAATGGTGGGCTTGCCCGTTGATCGCGGCCGTGGCGCCGCCGATGCGGTTGGCCACCGGGGCGATGATCGCCCCGAAATAGGCCATGTCGCCCTCATAGGCGGCCAGGTCGGGCGAGCCCAGGGTCAGGCTGTGCGCCGCGCCTGCAAGGCAGAGCGATTGCAGTATGGCGCCGTGGGTCAGCACCGTCGCCGTGAGGATGCCGTCGCGCAGCGTGACAGCGTGCACCGGCCTGCCGTCGGTGCGGCGGCCGAAGTGGGCTATCTGGGCTGCCATGTCACACCTGCGGCGGGATGGGTGACGCCCCGGAAGGTGATCGGCTCGGGCGCGTAGTTGAACCAGAAGCGGTGCGTCGGCGTGTCGCGCAGACGCAGGCCATCGGGAAGCGTCAGGGTTTCGATCGCCTCGGCGGCGCAGGCGGCGGCGATCAACCGGTCAAAGGCCGTATCGTCAGGCCAACCGGCAAGATAGTGCAGCTTGCCCGTGCTGGCGATGGCTGGCTGGCCATTCGTGGTGGTTTCGCTGGCGCAATCGGTGTCGAGACGTTCGAACCAATGCACAAAGGCGCCACCCTTTGCCAGGGGCAGGGTGCTGCCCGGTGGCAGGGATTCCACCAGCGATACCGTGACGTCCAACCCCGGCAGGTTGGGTGGCAGAGGCACCGGGATGGACAGTTCCGCCGTCTTGGCATTGCTGCGCGGGCCGATCAGGGCAGTGCCCGGGAAGCTGCGCAACCGGTCAAGCAGAGCCCGCGGCAGGGTGGCGATGCCGGGGGCCAGGATCAGTTTATAGGCACTGATGTCGGCGTCGGCATTGACGATGTCCACCGACAGTCCCGCCCGGCGCAGCGCCTTGTAGCTTGCAAACGTCAGGCGGAAATAATCGAAATCGGTGCCCTGCGGCTGGGTCTCCCAAGCCCAGGCCGAGGCATAGTCGAACAGCAGGGCAACGGCGGCGGGGGCGGTTGCGGCCTCGGGAAACTGTGCCAGTTCCTGTGCCACCTGCGCGGCCTCGGCCAGGGCGGGGGCGGGTGCGCTGTCGGGGCGCAACAGGCCGGCGTGCTGTTGTTCCTGGGCGAATGGGGCCTGGCGCCAGCGGAACCAACACACCGTCTCGGCACCATGGGCAAACGCCTCGTGTGCCCAGAGGCGGGCCATGCCGGGCAGGGGGGCGGGGTTGTAGGGGGCCCAGTTCACCGGGCCGGGCTGTTGCTCCATCACCCACCAGCGGCCGCGCCCGATGCTGCGATACAGATCGTGGTGGAACGCCTGCATGTCGGGATCGCCCTGGCGCAGGAACCGCGCCTTGTGTTCCGGCGTCGCCTCGAGCCGGTCGGACAGGAAGCCCAGCGGGTAACTGTCCCAGCTGGCGATATCCAGATCGGCGCCCACGGCGAAATGATCGAAGGCCAATTCGCGGCCCATGTAGTTGTGGATCAGCGGCGCATCGGTGTAGCGCCGCAGCACATCGGCCTGAAGCCGGTTGAAGCTGACCACCTGATCGGAACAGAACCGCCGAAAGGCCATCACATGCGCCGGATTCGGTTCGGTGACCGTCAGGTTGGGCAGGTCGATGTCGTCGATGCTGTCATAATCCATCGACCAGAACACATTGCCCCAGGCCCGGTTGAGGGCCTCGACCGACTGATAGCGTTGGGCACACCAGTCCTGGAAGGCATCGCGTGCGGCGCTGGAATAGCTGACGACGGTATCGTGACAGCCATATTCATTGTCGATCTGCCAGGCGTGGATGTGCGGATTTTGGCCGTACCGTTCGCCCAGAAGTGCGGCGATGCGGTGGCACTCGTCACGATAGCCCTTGTGGCTGAAGCAATAGTGCCGCCGCGAGCCGAACTTGCGCGCCCGCCCCATGGCATCGACGGCCAGCATGTCGGGGTGTTTGTGCACCACCCAAAGCGGCGGTGTGGCGGTGGGCGTTCCAAGGATCACCTGCAACCCCGCATCGCCCAGCACGGCAATCGCGCGGTCAAGCCATGCAAAATCGAACGCGCCTTCGCGCGGTTCGAGCCGGCCCCAGGCAAATTCACCGATCCGCACCCAGCTCAGACCCGCGTCCACCATGCGGCGGGCATCCTCGGGCCACTGATCTTCGGGCCAGTGTTCGGGGTAATAGCAAACGCCGGTGGTGCGGTGCGTCATGTCATTTGTCCGTGCTTGGGGCGGGCGGAGTGTTTGAGTATTTGTGCAAAGAAGAAACTAAAGGATGACGCGCGGTTCCGGCACGCCACGAGCGATGTCGGGGGCGATGTCGGGCGCCGCGAAGGTGCGGCCGTGGTCGGGGTTGGTGGCGCGGTCGTCATCGGTCAGGTTCTGCCAGGCCGAGGTGCAGAACAGCGTTGTCAGGTCTGGCCCACCGAAGGCGGGACAGGTGGTTTGCGACGCGGGAAAGGCGACAGCGCGCAGAAATTTTCCGGCGCGGTCATAGGCCGCGACACGGCCAGCGCCGTATTGGGCGCACCAGAAATTGCCGTCTGCGTCAATCACCGCACCATCGGGTTTCAACCCGTCTGCCCTGAGGTCGAGCCAGGGTTCAGGCGTTGCGCTGGGCCAGCCCTGGGCGTCGAGGGTGACGCGCATCACGGTTTTGGTGGTGGTGTCGCAGAAATGCGCGAAGCCGCCCTCGGGATCGAAACAACAGGCGTTCGGAACTGACAAGCCATCGTACAGCTTGCGCAGCTCGCCTTTGTAATAGCGATAGAACGCGCCCTTACCGGCGCTTGCCATCTTGTCCATTGTGCTGATCCAGAAGCCGCCGAAAGGATCGGCGCGCCCGTCGTTCGGCCTTGTGTTGGGAGTGTCTGGCTCAAGCGGGGCGATTTCGGTCTGTTGACTGCTGGCGATGTCGAAAGTCATCAGCCGGGTTTCGGTGGCGATCAGCAGGGTGTCCCTGTCCACCCAGCCGGCGGCGGATGCGTTTTCGCCGATGCTCCAGCTCAGCGACCCGGCCTCGGTCTGGCTGAGCAGGTGGCCGCTGCGGATGTCGAACCAGAACAGCTGTTGTCGCTCGGGGTGCCACAGGGGGCCTTCACCCAGTTCGAGGGTGCGGGTGTCAAAGATCATCCTGCGGCCTCGTCAAAGGCGGCGACCATGGCGCGGGCGCGGATGGCAATGTCGGCCACGCTGTCGCCCGGGCGGTACAGCGCGCTGCCGATGCCGAAGCCTTCGGCACCTGCGGCGAGCCAGGCGCGGAAATTGTCAGGACCGACGCCGCCCACCATGAATACCCGGGTGTCCACCGGCAGCACGGCGCGCAGGGCCTTCAGCCCTTCAACCCCCATCTGGAACGCCGGAAACACCTTCACCCCGTCGGCGCCGTATTTCAGTGCGGCGAAACATTCGGTTGGTGTCAGCACGCCCGGAAAGCTTTGCATTTGCAGCACTTTGGTGGCGCGCACCACTTCGCGGTCGAAATTAGGCGAGACAATCAACTTGCCCCCGACGTTATAGACTTGGGCCACCTGTTCTGCCGTCAGCACCGTCCCCGCGCCGATCAGGGCATCCGCGCCATGGGCGCTGACCATCGATTCGATGCTGTCATAGGGCGAGGGCGAATTCAGCGGCACCTCGATCCGGGTGATCCCGGCCTCGATCAGGGCGGCGGCCACCGGTATGGCCTCGGTTGGGTCGATACCGCGCAGAATGGCGATCAGCGGGCGGCTCATGGTGTGGTCTCCTGCAACAGGGTGTGGGCGGCGATCAGGCCCGCACGGGTGGTGGCATCGCCATCGGTGGGTTCGGCGGCAATGCCTTGTTCGGCCAAAGCGGTGGTATAAAGGGCGCACAGCGCCTGCGCCCCGATCAGCGCAATCCGCTGGCCCAGCCAATAGCGGCGGGTCGCCGCCAGTTCGGCACCGATCAACAGGCCCGACAGGCGGGCACGGGCGGCGCCGGCAGGCAGATCATGCAACAGCCCTTCGGCGCGCAACGAAAACAGCCGGGCGGCCAGAAATTCGGGCCGCGACAGGGTGTCGGACAGGGCGGCGGTGAAGGCGGCGTCGTCCCAGTCGTCTGTGGTGACGGAATGGCGCAGCACGGTGTGGCCCGAGAGGGCGGCGAACATGTCACCGGTCATCACGGTTTGAAAGCTGACCACCTCACCCGCGCTGACATGCACCCATTTTGTATGGGTGCCCGGCAGGCACAGCACACCATCAAAGCCGGGGTTCAGAGCCAGAAACCCGGCCACCTGGGTTTCCTCGCCGCGCATCACATCGGCGGGCCGATCCTGTTTCAGCCCCGGAATGATCCGCACGTCGAGGCGCGGGTCGGCCGTCGGCACCCGGATAAGGCCGGGCGACAGGGGCGCGCAGGGTACGGCGATGTAACGCGCCTCGGCCCAGCCTTGCCGCGCGCCGACCATGCCGCAGCAGATCACCGTCACGGGCCGGTCCGACAGCCACGGCCCGATCATGTCCAGCAGCGCCGGTTCATAATCGGCCGGGGTCAGGCTGCCCATGCCTCGGGGGGAGCGGGCCGATGCGACAGCGCCACCCTGTGCTGTCATGGCCCAGGCGCGGCAATGGGTGGTGCCCCAATCCACCGCCACCCAATCGGCACGGGTCGGTGCGCCGCTCATCCTGTCACCACCACGCCGCCGTCCACCACAAGGGCCTGACCTGTCATCATGCGGGACGCGTCCGAAGCGAGGAACAGCGCCGGGCCCACCATGTCTTCGGGGGTGATGCGCAGGGGCAGGCATTGGGTTTTCAGGTGCTGTTCTATGTCATCCTCGCTGACTATTTCATCGATCTGGCGCCGGGTCAGCACCATGCCGGGGGTCAGGGTGTTGACCCGGATACCCCATGGGCCGAATTCGCGGGCATGGGCGCGGGTCAACCCGTTGATCGCCGATTTCGCGGCAACATAGGCGGGCAGGCCAGACATGCCCATCATATAACTGATCGACGACAGGTTGACCACCGATCCGCCACGGGCCGCGCGCATTCCCGGCGCAACGGCCTGGGTTGCAAAGAAGAAGGGGCGCAGGTTGATGTTTTGCAGATCGTCCCAGCCTTCGACGGTCAGATCCATCGTGCCATGGCGGCGGTCACTGGCGGCGTTGTTGATCAAAACGGTGATCACGCCGTTTGCCTTGGCGGCGGCGGCCAGTGTGGCTTGCAGGGCGGGGATGTCGGCCACGTCGCAGGGATGGAACCAGGGGCGCTGGCCGTGTTTCGCCTGCATCGCGTCGCAAAAGGCGCTGGCATCGCTGCGTTGCAGAATGGCCACCCTGGCCCCCTGAGCCATGAACCCATCGGTCAGCGCGGCGCCGATGCCGGCGCCGCCGCCAGTGATGAAAACGGATTTGCCGTTCAGGTCGGGAAAGACTGCCGTCACTTGCGGTGGCCCTCGATGACCCACATCGACAGGGGAAAGGACCACGGCAGGGTCAGACCGTGCTGCATCAGATAGCGGCCCGACAGGGTGATGTCGTCACGTTTCAGCACCGGCGCGCCACGCGACAAGCCCGGGGCATCGCCGCGGTTTTTCAGGTGGATGCGATAGAGGGTGTCGGGGACCAGCCCGGTCAGGCGCAGGGGGCGCGGGGCGATCTGGCTGCTGCTGTCCGCCCTGCCCGCAAAGACGACGAAACGCGCACCGTCGCGCGCGATCTGTTGCTCGGCGATCACCGTTGGATCGGCGCTGTCGAGGCGCAGGATGTCGGCGGCGCACAGCCAGTCGCGGTTGGCCTTCCACCAGATGGTTACATCGCGCAGTACGGTTGCCTCGTCCTCGGTCAGTTCACGCGGGTCCATTTCAAACCCCATCTGCCGTTGCGCGGCCACCCAGGCGCGGAACCGGATGTCGATCACCCGCCCCGAGGTGTGGCACTGGCGCGGGCCAACATGGCTGCCGGTCACGGCCATCGGCAGGAACAGGGCGGCGTTGTGCTGAATCCGCAGGCGTTCCAACGCGTCGTTGCTGTCGGACAACCAGACACGCTGGCTGCGCGACAGGATGCCAAAGTCGATCCGCCCGCCGCCCGAGGAACAGCTTTCGATTTCGACCAGCGGAAAGGCGGCGCGCAGCCGGTCCAGCAGGGCATAGGTGCCGCGCGTCTGGGCCGCGTCGGGGGCGGGCAGGACGCGGTTGTGATCCCATTTGACATAGTCGATGGCATCGGCCGACAGGATCGCCGCGATGGCATCGAACAGGTGATCGCGCACATCGGGGTTGGCCATGTCCAGTACCCGCTGCTGTCGTCCTTCGATCTGCTCGGGTTGCCCCAGCGCCCAGTCGGGGTGGGCGCGAAACAGGTTACTGTCGGGGTTTACCATTTCCGGTTCGAACCAGAGGCCGAAGGTCATGCCAAGGCGCTGCACATGGTCGATCAGCGGGGTCAGGCCATCGGGGTATTTACGCGCGTCGATGGTCCAGTCGCCCAGCGACGTGGTGTCATCATCCCGCCGCTCGAACCAGCCGTCGTCCAGCACAAACCGTTCGGCCCCCAGGGCGGCGGCGCGGCTGGCAATGTCTTTCAAGGTGGGCAGGTCGTGATCAAAGTAAACCGCTTCCCAGCAGTTGTAATGCACGCGGCGGGGGCTTTCGGGGTGGGTCCAGGGAACGATCCGGTCGCGCAGGTGGCGTTGGAACGCCACGGCGATGCCGTTCAGCCCGGTGTCGGAATGGGCGAGGTAAAGTGGCGCGGTTTCAAATACGGTGCCCGGGGCGGTGTCGGTGTTCGCCGCATTGCCGAACTGGATCTGGCGGCGGCCATCGGGCAATTCCTCGGCGATCATGCGGTGCCCGCCCGACCAGCCATAATGCAGGCCGAATGCCTGGCCCATGGTGTTCGTCGCCCCCCGACAGGGCAGGATCAGGCCGGGGAAATGTTCATGCCCGCTGCGCCCGGTGCGACTCTCGCGCATGTGAATGCCGGGGGTCCAGGGGATGCGGTTCAACTGGAACTCGCCGATCCAGCGGCCTGAAACGTCGATCATCTCATCCGCCAGCTGCGGCGCGGGCAGGACAGGCGCGGCCAGCCAGTGCAGGCGATCCGTGGCCTCGTCACTGCGCAGCCGGGTTTGCGCGGTGATCACGTTGGTCCCGGCATCGCCGGCGAAGAGGAAAGTGACAGACAGGCCCGCGATGTCGTCGACATAGTGCAGCGCAAGGCCGTCGGTCTGTTCGGCCTCGACAAAGGTGAATCGCGACCGGATCGGTGCGCCGTTCTTGTCGGCCAGCACCAGCCCCGGCTGGCCCGGAAAACTGTCGTCCGCCTCGGGGCACAGCGACAGGGCGGGGTTCGCGTCCAGCATTCCGCCTGTCACGTCGATGGCATGGGCGCGGGCCAGGGTGGTCAGGTCTTCGCCCCGGGGCAGGGTGCCGCCCCAATAGACGCATTCGGGCAAGCGATCGTTGCGGGACGCCAGAACAAGGGTCTGCCGCCCGGCATCCAGCCGCCAGCATCGGATTTGGTCGTCGGTCATCATTGTCCTTACTTCACGGCGCCCAGGGTCAGACCCGCGATGAAGTGTTTCTGCATCAGAAAGAACATCGCCACCGGCGGCAGGGCGGCGACGATGCTGCCGGCACTCATCAGGTGATAGGCGGCGCGGTATTGCGCGTTGAAACTGGTGATGCCCGCCGTCACCGGTTGCGATTCAACGCCCTGGGTCAGCACCACCGCCCAGAAATAATCGTTCCAGATGAAGGTGAAAACCAGCACCGCCATGGCCGCCAGCGCCGGCTTCATCAGCGGCAGCACGACATACCAGAAGATGCGCCATTCGGCCACGCCCTCGACCCGCGCCGCCTCGATCAGCTCATACGGCAGGGCGCGGATGAAATTACGCATGAACAGGGTGCGGAATCCGGTTTGAAACGCGATGTGGAACAGCACCAGGCCGGTTTTCGTGTTGTACAGGCCCATTTGCAGCGTCAGATCGCGCACCGGCACCATCAGGATCTGGAACGGCACGAAATTGCCCGCCACGAACATGAAGAAGATCCAGAGATTCGCGCGGAACTTGTAAATTCCAAGGGCAAAGCCGGTCATCGACGACAGCACCATACAGCCGATCACGGTGGGAACGGTGATGAGCACCGAATTCAGCAGATAGCGCGGCATGTCCGAATCAAAGAATACCCTGCCATAATTGGCGAACCCTTCAAAGCTGCCCGGCCAGCCCCAGTAATTACCGGTGGTGAAGTCAGAGTCGGGTTTGATCGAGAACACCGCGATGGAAATCAGCGGCAGCAACCAGATGACCAGCACGACCGGCAGCAGGCCCTGATAGGTGATGCGCCAGGTGCGTGATGTCTTGGCGACGGGGGTGGGAAACATGTCAGGCGTCCTTTCCGGGAACGCCCTTGCGGGCGTGGCCTTCGGCGAAGGTATTTTTGGCAAGAAAGAGGAATACGGCGATCATCGGCCCTTGTCCTCCTGGTACATCGACCACAGAAAATAGGCGATGAAGCACAGCATGATCAGAAACAGCACCACGGCGATGGCCGCGCCATAGCCCATGCGGAAGCCGTATTCCGACAGCGCCACCTCGAACATGTAGAACGACAATACGCGGGACTCGCCGAACGGGCCGCCGTTTGTCATGATCGAGATCAGATCGAAGCTGCGCAGTGCGCCGATGATGGTGACGACGAAGGCGATGAAGGTGGCTGGTTTCAATTGTGGGATGATGATGTACCACAGCATTTTCCAGCCCTTGGCATTGTCCAGCCGCCCTGCTTCGATCTGTTCGGGGTTCACGCCGTTCAGGCCCGTCAGGTACAGAATCATGCAATAGGCGGTCTGCGGCCAAAGGCCAGCGGCGATGATGCCATAGGTGACATAGGTGGGATCGCCCAGCACATTGACCGGGCCGAGGCCAACCCAGCCCAGAATGATGTTCAACAGGCCGAAGGTGGGGTCGTAGAACCAGGTGAACACCAGCCCGACCACCACCTGGGAAATCACGAAGGGAAAGAAGAACAGCGATTTGTACAGCCGGATGCCGGTGACTGTCTGGTTCAGGAACAGCGCGATGAACAGGCCCGCCGGGATCGCCAGCAGATACAGCAGCAGCCACAGCAGGTTGTTGCGCAGCGCGGTGTAGAACGCATCGTCATAATACAGTTCCTGGTAATTCCGCAGGCCGATGTATTCGGGCGCGCCCAGCCCATCCCAGCGCAGCAGTGAAATCTGAAAGGACTGGAAAATCGGGACGATCACATAGACCAGGAAAAAGATCATGCCGGGTGCAAGGAACAGCCAGGGGGAAACCGCCACCTGATGGCGCCGCCACCACGACCGTTTGTCGGGCTGCGGCTGGGTGTCGGGCAGGGTTGCGTGGGTCATGGCCTTCCCTTCGCTGCGGCGGGATCGCAGGGCGCAGACGTCTGCCAGTTGCGTCTCGGCGCTGTGATCGCAGGGTTTTCGGGGGTGGCGGGGCACCGGTTCAGCGCCCCGCCTGTGGTGATGTCTCTTGGGGTGCGCCCCGCCAGCCGTCGATCAATAGATGCGGCTGCGCGCCCGCTCGAGCCGGTCGAGGATCTGGTCGATATTGTCTGGGCGAACCATGAATTCCTGGAACCCTTCCATGGCGACCTTGGCCATTTCCGCCGGGGCGTCACGGTCAAAGAATTGCGCTACGCCACCGGGGCTGTTGGACGACAGCATGGCAAAGCCTTGCTTGAGGAATTTGTCGTCGTCCACAGACGAGTTGCTGTTCACCGGCAACTGGCCAAGGGCATCGCCGCCGTTGATCAGCGTCTGGTTCTCGGCCGACACCACGAAACGCAGGAATTCGCGCGCGGCGTCCTTGTTTTTGGCAGCGCTCGGGATGTGGAAGGTGTCGGTCGGGGCGTCTTCGGCCAGTGCGACATCCGGGTTGATCGCCGGGAATTGATAGAAGTCCAACTTGTCGTCGTCCAGCCCGCCTTCGCGCAGGGGGGCGACGGCGAAGTTGCCCATCAGGTACGCCGCCGCCTGGCCGCCGGTCATGAAGGGCAGCGCCTCTTGCCAGCTATAGGCGGTGTGATTGTCGATGAAGGCGCCCATGTCGATCAGTTCGCGCCAGTTGGCGAAGGTGGCCTTGACGCGGTCGTCGGTCCAGGCGACTTCGCCATTGGTCAGCGCGGCGTGGAAGTCATAGCCGTTGGTGCGCATGTTCAGGTAATCGAACCAGCCGCCGGCGGTCCACAGGAACTTGGTGCCGATGGTGAAACACTTGATGTTGTTGTCCAGCAGGGTCTGGCAGTTGGCCTTGAACGTTTCCCAGTCGGCCGGCTCGGTCAGGCCGAACTGGTCGTACAGGTCTTTGCGATAGTACACGCCCCACTGGTAATAGGTGTAGGGCACGCCATACTGCTTGCCGTCGATGGTCAGCGCGCCCTTGGTGCTGGCCAGTTCCTCGGAAATCTGGCCTTCCCACAGGTCGGAAATATCCTCGAACAGCCCGGCATCGACATAGGGCAACATCCGGTTCGCGGCGTACCAGTTGGCAACGTCCGGCGCATTGGCGGTCAGGAAATTGCGAATCTGTGTCTTGTACGCCTCGCGGTCGATCACCGTCAGTGCGATTTTCAGATCGGGGTGCAGTTCACCGAACCGCGCCACCATGCCTTCCATCACGGCACGCGGGGCCGGGTTGGACATGTCGGAAAAGATCACCAGATCGCCGGTCAGCTTTTGCGCATGGGATTCGGCAAATGCGCCGGCCGCCAGTACAGACGACAAGGCCAGCGCCGCAATCGACGCCTTGAAAGTGGATACCATCGGTTCCTCCCTAGGTGGTTCCATTATGTGAAACAATGTTTTAGATATTGAAATGATAACAGCACCGAGGTTATGCTTGTCAACAGTTTCCTGCCCCATGCCTTCGGTCAAGCCTTCACGCCTTGACGAGATGTCATGGGCCGGGCTTGGGGAGGACTGCAATGCCGGGTCAGCCGGACCACACGCTTGGCGATGGCACCGTGGGAAAGGCGCTGTTGGTGCTGGACCAGGTGGCGGCATTCGGGCGGCCTGTGCGGTTCAGCGAATTGCAGCAGGACAGCCGGTTTCCCAAGGCGACACTTTACCGGCTGTTGCAGACGCTGACCTCGCAGGGGATGCTGCGCCATGATCCGGGGCAGGGCACCTATACGCTGGGGGTGCGGCTGGTGCGGCTGGCCCATGCCGCGTGGCAGACGACATCGCTGGCCCCGGTTGCGCGGCCCCATATCGACGCGCTGTCGGCCAAGCTGGGGGAAACCGTGCATCTTGCGCAACTGGACCACGCCCAGGTGCTGTATGTCGACAAACGCAACGCCGATGTGCCGGTCGAAATGTATTCTCAGGCGGGCAAGGTCGGGCCGGCCTATTGCACCGGATTGGGCAAGGCGATGCTGGCCTTTCTGCCCGAGGCGGAACTGGCGCCGATCCTGGCCCAGCAGTCGTTTCACCGGTTCACTCCGAACACCCTGTGCGATGCCGCCGCGCTGCGCGCCGAACTGGCCCTGATCCGCGACCGCGGCTATGCCTTCGACAACGAAGAGCACGAGCCGGGCATCCTTTGCATCGCCATGCCGGTGCGATTGCCGGGGGGGCATGTGCTGGGCGCGCTGTCGGTCACCGCGATCACCGCCCGTCGCACCCTGACCGAGCTGGCCGCGCTGGCCCCGGCTTTGGCGGCCAGCGCCGCACATATTGCGCAGGACGCGTCACATTGGCGCTTTCCTGACCGTAGAACCCCCCTTTTTTCCAGAACAGGATAAATCCATGTCAGGTGTCACGCTTTCCAATGTCATCAAGCGGTATGGCGATGTGCAGGTCATCCACGGCGTGGACCTGACGATTGGCGATGGTGAATTCTGTGTGTTTGTCGGGCCTTCGGGCTGTGGCAAATCCACCTTGCTGCGGATGGTGGCCGGGCTTGAGGAAACGACAGGGGGGCAGATGACCATTGGCACGCGGGATGTCACCCGTGAAGACCCGGCAGAACGCGGCGTCGCCATGGTGTTTCAAACCTATGCGCTGTACCCGCACATGACCGTGGCCGAAAACATGGGGTTCGGCCTGAAGATGACCGGCCACCCCAGGGCGGACATCGACCGGAAGGTTGCCGAGGCCAGCCGCATCCTGAAACTGGATGAGTATCTCAGGCGTAAGCCGGCGGCGCTGTCCGGGGGGCAGCGTCAGCGCGTGGCGATCGGCCGGGCCATCGTGCGCGGCCCTGAGGTGTTTCTGTTCGACGAACCCCTGTCCAACCTCGATGCCGAATTGCGGGTGGAAATGCGGGTGGAAATCGCCCGGTTGCACAAGGAAATCGGCGCCACGATGATCTATGTCACCCACGATCAGGTCGAGGCGATGACCCTGGCCGACAAGATCGTGGTGCTGCGCGCGGGGCGGATCGAACAGGTGGGCGCACCTCTGGAACTGTACCGCGACCCGGACAACAGATTCGTCGCCGGCTTCATCGGCAGCCCGGCGATGAATTTCCTTGCCGCCAAGGTGGGCGCGGGGCGTCAGGTGGCTGCGCCCGCCTTGCAGGGTTCGCTTGCCCTGCCGGTGCAGGTGCCGCCCGAGGGCACGGCGGTGACCCTGGGCATTCGTCCCGAACATATCGAAATCGTGCCGGGCGACACCCACAGCGTTGATCTGACCGAGGCGCTGGGCGGGGTGTCCTACGCCTATCTGGTGGCGGACAACGGCGAGCGGATGATCGTCGAAGAACGTGGCGACCACCGGTCGGCCGAAGGGGCGCGGGTGGGGGTGCGGTTCGATCCGGCCCGTGCCATGCTGTTCGACGACAAATCCGAGGCGCGGATCCGCTGAGCACCCGTCGCCTGACCGCGGGGTCAGTCGGCGGGGGGCACAGGTGCACGGCCGTGCCCCATTCGGAACAGCGCGCGGCCAGCCGCCCCGGCTAGGGCCGGTAGGTGAACAATGCGTCAATCGCGCCCAATGAAGCAATGCGCGCGGGCGCAATGATGTTGGTTGAACGCATCGGCGATCATTGGCATGTTATTCTGCACGAGGTTAATTGCGGCGCGATGCGCACCGTTCAGGCGCACTGATACTTCCGTAACGTCAATCCAAGCCACCCAACATCCAAGTTATTGCCGGACTTGCCACCGGACGCCGACATCAGGTCCGCGTGACAAACCCGACGCCAAAGTAACCAAGCCCCAGACCGGAAAATTGCAGCTTTGTAAATTTTCTCGATTTAGTTGTATTGGAGCTTGTGCTTGAATGACTTAAGGTTGATATAAACGAAAGAAAATCAAATATAAAATTTTTGCAGCCAGTCATTCTTCTATTCATGGAAAATTTCAATGGTTTATTTGCGGCTTCTCCAATTCTGGAGAGCTTTGCCTGCTGCTGGCGTTGGGACAAAATTGGCACCGCCTATAGCGAAGGCATCGTTCGAAGGCTGCACCACGTCCCCGAAGATTGGCCCAGCCGGTGGGGATCGAAAAACAGAGGAAACTGACTTTGAGTACACGCTTTCTGATCGTTGGCCTGCCGCGAAGTGGAACGACTTATCTGATGACGCTGATCAATTCTCATCCAAAGGTTCGCTGCGAAGGTGAGATATTCAATCCGTATGGTATCGTTGGGGCGGGATGGGTCAACCGCGATGCATCAGAGCTTTTGCGCCGTGACACCGCCCCCAAAGTTTACCTTGATGAATTCTTCGGCTGGAAAAGTTTTGACGGGGCTCTTGCGATCGGTGCCAAATGGATGATCGGGCATCACCCCGAGATTATTGAATATGTTCGCGAACATACCGACATCCGCATCATAAACGTCCACCGAGAAAACAAACTTGCCCAAACCGCCTCGCACCTCAAAGCGATCCAGACCAACCAATGGGCGACGCGGGACGAAACCAAGATTGACCGACAACTGATTGATGTGGGCCCACGAAAATTGGCCCAGAGTGCTCGTGAGAAGGTCACTTATGACTATCTGTTCAGTCAATGGGTTCAGAGCATTGAAAACCCGGTCATGACAATAGAATACTGTGATATGTTCAAGCCCGGTTTTAACAACAACCTGTGCTGCTTTCTCGGCGTGCCAATGACGAACCAGATGGCATCACCTCTTGTAAAACAGGGATACAATGACATTTTGTCACGATTTGTCAAGCGTGAAGCAATCGCGAAGTATTTTACCCAAACAGGATATTCCCGCTGGCTTGAGCCCGAATTATAAGTCAACATGATAGCTGTCATCGCAGCGATTGGATTTCCCGAAACACTTTGCATTTATGCCGAATGGCGTGTCGAACATCGTAGGGTGGAGGATTCCACTTTGATTTCGGCGACGTGCATCATCGGACCGCGAGGTTCTCGGTGCTGTCTTTCACATCGGCCTTGCCGTCGAAAGTTGCTGCTTTCATGACTTCCGTCAATTGGTTTTAGCCTTTAGGGTTCGGCCATTATTTTGAGCCCACCTGAAAGAGGCTGAATACCGTCAGTTTTGCGATCTTTTTGTGACAGCGGCCTGCGGTGCCACCTTGACGGAACGCGAAGTGTGCTGGTTGATGGGTCATGAATTTGCCCGCTGCGCCGATGACGTGGTTTGGCGGCAGTCGAAACTGGGGTTGCGGATGGACGCGGGCCAGATAATGGCGCTGGATGCTTGGATGCAGTCAAGTCAGGCGCAACCGGCGGCAGCGGAATAGGGAGGGGCGATGTCACTGATTCTCGAACGCGTGTCAAAGGTCGTGGAGGGGCAGACCCATATCCAACCCACCGATCTGGAATTGTCCAAGGGCACAATGAACGTGCTGTTGGGGCCGACGCTGGCGGGTAAAACCTCGCTCATGCGGCTGATGGCCGGGCTGGATGTGCCGGCGACCGGGCGGATTCTGTGGAATGGCGCGGATGTTACGGGGATGCGGGTGCAGGATCGCAAGGTGGCGATGGTGTACCAGCAGTTCATCAACTATCCCTCGATGACGGTGTATGACAACATTGCCTCGCCAATGCGGCTTATGGGGATCGACGCCGCCGAGATCGACAGGCGCGTGCGCGCCACCGCCGATATGATGAAACTGGGCGAGATGTTGCAGCGCAAGCCGCTGGAACTGTCCGGTGGCCAGCAACAGCGCTGTGCCCTGGCGCGCGCTTTGGTCAAGAATGCCGGTCTTGTCCTGTTGGACGAACCGCTGGCCAACCTAGACTATAAACTGCGCGAGGAATTGCGCGCCGAGATTCCCCGCATTTTCGAGGAATCGGGCGCGATCTTTGTCTATGCCACCACCGAGCCGGAAGAGGCGCTGTTGCTGGGCGGCAACACAGCAACCCTTTGGGAAGGACGAGTCACACAATTCGGCCCGACGCCCAGCGTTTATCGCCGCCCGGTCGACGCCACGACGGCGCGGGTGTTTTCCGACCCGCCGATGAATTTCCTGACCCTGCGCAAAAAAGGCGGGCGAATGCTGTTCGGTGACAAACAGGACATGCCGGTGCTTGACGCCCTGACGAACCAGCCCGATGGCAGTTATCTGGCCGGGTTCCGCCCGAACCATGTTGAGCTTGAGCGCAAGCGCGCGGCGGCGATGCAATTTGACACCATCTTGAACGTGACCGAAATCACCGGGTCGGAAACCTTTGTGCATCTCGGCTACGGGGGCGAACGCTGGGTCGGGTTGGTGCATGGTATTCGCAACCTGAAGCCGGGTCAGCCTCTGGCGGTGTATCTGGACCCAGCCCACATCTATTTCTTTGCGCAGGACGGCACCCTGGTGTCGGCCGCGCCCTATGCGAAGGCGGCATAATGGCGAAGATCACACTCGACAACCTTGCCCACTCTTATCTGAAGGCCCCGAAATCCGATGCGGATTACGCGCTGAAAGAGCTGAACCACGATTGGGCCGACGGCGAGGCTTATGCATTGCTGGGGGCATCGGGCTGTGGCAAGTCAACGCTGTTGAACATTATCTCTGGGCTGTTGCAGCCCAGCCAGGGGCGCATCCTGTTCGATGATGTCGATGTCACCCAGGCCCCCACGGCGGCGCGCAACATTGCCCAGGTGTTTCAGTTTCCGGTCGTCTACGACACCATGACGGTGCACGATAATCTGGCCTTTCCGCTGCGCAACCGCGGTGCCGATCCGGCCTATGTCGCCCAACGGGTGCAGGACATCGCGGCGATGATCGGAATGCAGGACCGGCTGCGCCAGAAGGCGCGGGGCCTGACAGCCGATGCCAAGCAGAAGATCAGCCTGGGGCGCGGCATGGTGCGTGAAGACGTCAACGCCCTGTTGTTCGACGAACCGCTGACGGTGATCGACCCGCATATGAAGTGGGAGCTGCGCACCCAACTGAAACAGCTGCACCACGATTTCGGCCACACGATGATCTATGTCACCCACGACCAGACCGAGGCGCTGACCTTTGCTGACAAGGTGGTCGTGATGCATGACGGCCGTGTTGTCCAGATCGGCACCCCGCAGGATCTGTTCGAGCAACCGGCACACACCTTCGTCGGCTATTTCATCGGCTCGCCGGGAATGAACCTGTTCGATGCCGAGGTGACGGGCCGAACCGCCCGCATCGCAGGGGTGACGGTGGATCTGCCGAATACCTATGCGCCGCGGGGCAAGCGGGTGCAGATCGGCGTGCGCCCCGAATTTGTGCATCTTGGCACCGGCTGCGGTATTCCGGCCCGTTTGTTGCGCGTCGAGGATGTGGGCCGGCACCGCATCCTGCGGTTGGAGGTGGCGGGCCAGCCGGTGAACGCCATCGCATCCGAGGCGGCTGAACTGCCCGCTGTGCCGGATTCGATTCGTTTCGATCCCGAGGGGATCAACGTTTACGCTGATGACTGGCGCGTTGCCCCCGAGGGCGGCGCCACAACGGAAAGGGCCGCCTGAAATGAACAAGACCGTAAATCAGAAGGCGTGGTTTCTGGTGCTGCCGGTGCTGGTGCTGGTGGCGTTTTCCGCGGTGATCCCGTTGATGACCGTGGTGAATTATTCGGTACAGGACACATTCGGCAACAATGTGTTCTTCTGGGCCGGGCTGGAATGGTTCAAGGAAATGCTCAGCTCGCAACGGATGTGGGATGCCCTGAGCCGTCAGTTGGCATTTTCTGCGATCATCCTCGCCATCGAGGTTCCGCTGGGCATCTTTGTGGCGCTGAACATGCCGAAAAAGGGTTTCTGGGCCAGTTTCTGTCTGGTGCTGATGTCGCTGCCTTTGCTGATCCCTTGGAACGTCGTCGGCACGATCTGGCAAATCTTCGGGCGGGTCGATATTGGTCTGCTTGGGTATACGCTTGCCAAGCTGGGCATCTCGTACAACTATACCCAGGATTTCTTTGCGGCCTGGGCCACGGTCATCGTGATGGATGTGTGGCACTGGACATCGCTGGTGGCGCTGCTGGCCTATGCCGGGCTGCAATCCATACCGGATGCCTATTATCAGGCGGCCAAGATCGATCAGGCCAGCCGATGGAAAGTGTTCCGCTATATCGAGCTGCCGAAGATGGCCGGGGTGCTGATGATTGCGATCCTGCTGCGGTTCATGGACAGCTTCATGATCTATACCGAACCGTTCGTGGTCACCGGGGGCGGGCCGGGCAATGCCACCACATTCTTGTCGATCGACCTGGTGAAGATGGCGCTGGGGCAATTCGATCTGGGTCCGGCTGCGGCGTTCAGCCTGATGTATTTCCTGGTGATTCTGCTCATTTCATGGGTGTTCTACACCGTGATGGTTAACCTCGACAAACGGGATGGTGTGTGATGGGCAAGGGTTTTCGCATCAATGGCTCGGCAGTGGTGATGGGGCTGTACCTGTTGTTCCTGCTGCTGCCCGTCTACTGGCTGCTCAACATGAGCCTGAAGACCAACACTGAAATTCTAAACACGTTTTCGTTGTGGCCCAATGACCTGACGCTGAACAACTATCGCGTCATCCTGACCGATGCCTCGTGGTACATGGGCTATGTCAACTCGATCATCTATGTGACGATGAACACCGTGATCTCTCTGGCTGTGGCTTTGCCCGCCGCTTATGCCTTCAGCCGCTATCACTTCATGGGCGACAAGCATCTGTTCTTCTGGCTGCTGACCAACCGTATGGCGCCCCCCGCGGTGTTCGCGCTGCCGTTCTTTCAACTCTACAGTTCGGTTGGGCTGTTCGACACCCACATCGCGGTGGCCTTGGCCCATACGCTGTTCAACGTGCCTCTGGCGGTGTGGATCCTGGAAGGTTTCATGCGCGGCGTGCCAAGAGAGATCGACGAAACCGCCTATCTCGACGGTTACAGCTTTACCCGGTTCTTCACCCGCATCTTCATGCCGCTGATTTCCTCGGGCATCGGCGTGGCCGCGTTCTTTTGCTTCATGTTCTCATGGGTCGAACTGTTGTTGTCACGCACCCTGACCAGTGTCGATGCCAAGCCGATCGCGGCCACCATGACCCGAACCCAGGGCGCATCCGGCATCGACTGGGGCGTGCTGGCTGCTGCCGGGGTGCTGACCATCGTTCCCGGTGCCCTCGTGATCTATTTCGTACGCAATTACATCGCCAAGGGCTTTGCCCTGGGCCGGGTATAGGAGAAGACAGCAATGGCATGGATGGCATGGACCGGACCCACCGCACTGTTTTTCTGCATCATCGCGGCGCTGCTGATCACCTTCACGGTGTTGGCGATGAAGTTTCCCGAAACCCCGCGCATCGGCATCTTGCGCATCGAAACGACGCGGGGCGATCGGTTGTTCATTACGCTTCTGGGCAGTGCCTTTATCAATCTGGCTTGGCTGGGGCTGATCGGTGCGAACCAACCCTTCGCGCTGATTGTCTGTTTTGTCTACGCCGCAGCGGTATTCCGCTGGGTGTGACAGACGCTGCGGGCAGGGGCACAAACCCCGGCCCATACGACCAAGAACCGGTTCACCATAGGGAGGAAAACCAATGAACCTGAACCTTAGATCCTCAACCGCGCTGGGCGTTGCCCTGGCCCTGCTGTCAGGGCCCGCCTTTGCTGACATGGAGGCCGCGCGTGCCTTCCTCGATGCCGAGATCGGCGATATGTCGGTGCTGGACCGCGCGGCGCAAGAGGCCGAGATGCAGTTCTTCATCGACGCAGCCGCGCCTTTCACCGACCTCAACATCAAGGTCGTGTCGGAAACCATCACCACCCACGAATACGAAGCAAAGGTGCTGGCTCCGGCGTTTACCGCGATCACCGGCATCCAGATCACCCATGATCTGATCGGCGAAGGCGATGTGGTGGAAAAGCTGCAAACCCAGATGCAGTCGGGCGAAAACATCTATGACGCCTATGTCAACGACAGCGATCTGATCGGCACCCACTGGCGCTATCAGCAGGTGCGCAACCTGACCGACTGGATGGCCAACGAAGGCGCCGATGTCACGTTGCCCACCCTTGACCTTGAAGATTTCATCGGGTTGCAGTTCACCACCGCCCCCGATGACAAGCTGTACCAACTGCCCACCCAGCAATTCGCGAACCTTTACTGGTTCCGGTATGATTGGTTCAACGACGAAAAGAACAAGGCCGACTTCAAGGAAAAGTATGGTTATGACCTGGGCGTTCCGGTCAACTGGTCGGCCTATGAGGACATCGCCGAATTCTTCACCGGGCGCGACCTGTCGCACCTCGATGTGAATGGCGAAGTGTTCGGCAACATGGATTACGGCAAGAAAGACCCGTCGTTGGGCTGGCGGTATACCGATGCGTGGATGTCGATGGCCGGAATGGGTGATGTGGGCGAACCCAACGGCCTGCCGGTTGACGAATGGGGCATTCGGGTGAACGAACAGTCCCAGCCGGTGGGCAGTTGCGTCAATCGTGGCGGCGCCACCAACGACGCGGCTGCCGTCTATGCCGTGACCAAGGCGATCGAGTGGCTGCAAAAGTATACGCCGCCCGCAGCCGCCGGCATGACCTTTGGCGAGGCCGGCCCGATCCCGGCCCAGGGCAACATCGCCCAACAGATGTTCTGGTACACCGCCTTTACCGCCGACACGGTAAAGCCCGGTCTGCCTGTGATGAACGAGGACGGCACGCCGAAATGGCGCATGGCCCCCTCGCCGCACGGTGTGTACTGGAAAGAAGGCCAGAAGGTCGGCTATCAGGATGTGGGGTCCTGGACGCTGATGAAATCCACCCCCGACGACCGCGCCAAGGCTGCTTGGCTGTACGCGCAATTCGTCACCTCGAAAACGGTGGACATGAAGAAATCGGACGTCGGTCTGACCTTCATTCGGGACAGCACTATCAACTCGGATCACTTCTCGCAGCGTGCGGACAAGCTGGGTGGCCTGGTCGAATTCTATCGCTCGCCCGCCCGCGTCGCGTGGTCGCCCACGGGCACCAACGTGCCGGATTACCCCAAGCTGGCGCAACTGTGGTGGCAGAACATCGGCGACGCCATGTCCGGTGCGAAAACCCCACAACAGGCTCTGGATGCGCTGTGCGAAGCGCAGGAAAGCGTGATGGAACGGATTGAGCGTGCCGGCGTACAAGGCGACATCGGCCCGAAGATGAACGAGCCGCAAGACCCGCAATACTGGCTGGACCAGCCCGGTTCGCCAGTGGCCAAGCTCGACAACGAGGAAGAACAACCGCAGACGATCAGCTATGATGAACTGATCAAGTCCTGGCAGTAAGCCTTGCCAACATGAAAAGGGCCGCTCCGGATGAACTCCGGGGCGGCCCGTTTTTGTCTGCAATGGCGATCAGGCGGCGGCGCTGCGTCCGTAATAAAGCGAAACGGTATGTTCGGCCTCGGCGAAGAACAGCCAGCGGGTGATCAGCACGCCGCACAGATGGCTCAGCACCGCCAAGGCCGCCAGCATATGATAAAACGGCAACAATAATATCACGATGGGCGCCGCAAAGGCCAGCAACAGCGCAATCGCGCGCAGCTTGGTGGCGTGTTTGCGGCCGATCACGAACACCATCTCCTTGGTCAGGTAATTGCCCCCTGAATGCGGCCCCTCGAACAACCGCACCTTGCCGATATGGCCAAGGCCCGTGGCGGTTTCCGCTGTGCTGCCACTGGCCGCAAACCGGGCGTCGCCCGCTTGCCAGGCTACGAACTGACCGATCCCGGTCAGCGCCAGCAGGATGATCGCCGCCGGCACCTGGCCTGACAACAGCGCCCCGCCCGACAGGGCATAGGCCAGAAACATCGCGCTGGTCGACCAGTGCGCCCAACGCGGCACCGATCTGATCGAACCATAGATCATCGAGGTGATGTATACCGTGGCCAGACAGGCCAGAGCCCCAAGCCAGCCGAGAGGGGCGATGCGCAGGTCGAACAGAACGATCAATCCGGCAAACAAACCCATCACTGACAGGGTAATAACCGCAGCCCAGCCTTCGCGGCTGAGCCAGGATGTGCGCCACTGGGTGAACGCCTTCAGCGCACGTTCCGGGTGGCCCAGGTGGAAGGTTGACGAGATCAGCCCGCCTACGGCCAGGGCAAAGGCGACGGCGAAGAAAATGAAAGCGTTCAGCCCTTCAACCGGTGGAAAGCCGAGGCCCAGAAAGACCAAAAGGCCAAACCCAAGACCCGACAGGGTGGTGAAAGTGATGATCGAGGCTGCGGGATGCATCAGAGTTTCTCCAGAGCTTTGTCCAGCCAACCCAGAAATCCGGAAGGCGTGGCGGCGACGGGTTCAAGGAACGGCGCCAAAACGTCGATCTGTTCGTCTTTCGGGCGGGGCGGCAGGTATTTGTTCACCGGCTTGGTGCCCTGTTCCGGCATCAGGTCGAATCCGCCACGTTCGGCCACCAGTCTGCTGACATCGCTGTCAGGGTCGCCCAGATCACCAAAATGGCGTGCACCCGCCGGACAGGTGCGCACACAGGCTGGCTGTCGGTCTTCTTCGGGCAGGTTTTCGTTATAGATGCGATCGACACACAGGGTGCATTTCTTCATCACCTGTTCCACCGGGTCCATCTCGCGCGCGCCATAAGGACAGGCCCAGGCGCACAAGCCGCAGCCGATGCAATCCGTTTCGTTCACCAGAACAATACCGTCCTCGACCCGCTTGTAGCTGGCGCCGGTGGGGCAAACGGTGACACAGGGTGCATCTTCGCAATGCAGACAGGATTTCGGGAAATGCACGGTCTGGGCCGGTCCGGTTTCAGGCTGGATTTCGAAACTGTGGATGCGGTTCAGGAAACTGCCCACGGGATCGGCACCATAGGCATCCTTGTCCGACAGGGCCGCGCCATAGTTTTCAGTGTTCCAGCCCTTGCAGGAGGTGACGCAGGCATGACAGCCCACGCAGGTGTCCAGATCAATCACCAGCCCCAGTTTTTTCATGGTGGATGCGGGAAGCTCGGTCATTGTGCCTCTCCTGATTTCTTCTTGCCGAAAATACTCAATTCCACGCCCAATGCGGGCCCCACCGCCCGGTTCATTTTCCCACCTTTTGGCTGACCCGCGCCGGGCCGTGTCCGACAGGCGATGTCTGGGCCGGAATGTCGGGATAGCTGTGGCCGGGGCTGCGCACCTTTTCGATCTTTACCCGCAGATCGAACCAGGCCGCCTGACCGGTGATCGGGTCGGAATTGCTCCACCGCAAACCATCGCCCCGTGCGGGCAACAATTCGTGGATCAGATGGTTCAGAAGGAACCCCTTGGTCGTTTCGGGTGCGTCGTTTTCGAGGGCCCAGGCGCCCTTGCGTTTGCCGATGGCGTTCCAGGTCCAGATTGTGTCTTCGTTCAGCGCAGCCATATGGGCCACGGGCACGGTGATTTCGCCATGTACCGAGGTGACGCGCGCCCAGTCGCCTTCGACGAAATTGTGCTGTTGCCAGAGTTTCGTCGGCACATACAGCGGGTTGCGCCCGTGGATCTGGCGCAGCCAGGCGTTCTGGCTGCCCCAGGAGTGGTACATCGCCATCGGTCGCTGGGTCAGGGCGTGGATCGGATATTCCACCGGGTCGACATGGCCGTCTTCCAGCGGCGGGTACCAGATCGGCAGCGGGTCAAGCGTGGCCTTGATGCGTTCGCGCAGGTGGTCGGGCGGTTGGCGGGTGCCATGGCCTTCGGCGGCCAGCTGGAACCGGCGCAGCGGTTCGCACCATAGCGAAAAGATGTAGGGCGCGGGTTTGTCGAACAGGCCGATCTTCACCGCCCAATCCTGATAGGCCATATTCCACGGCTTGTAATACAGCGCCTCGTCAGGGATGTGGCCCACCCAGAAACCGCCGTTCTTGATGTATTCGTCAAGCTGCGCGGGATTCGGGCCACCCCGACCGTGTTGGAGGGTGGACTGGCCTTCGGCGACGCCCACCCGCCAACCCGCCAGGGGACCAACGCCGGGGCGGCGTTCATGGTTGATGATGTAGTCGGCGTAATCCTTGAACTTCTGTGCGCCGGTCTCGGTGACAAAGCCGGGCAGGCCCAGTCGCGCGCCAAGGTCGATCAGCGCCGACTGGAAGCCTTTGACATTGCGGTCGGGTTCGACAACCGGCCAGCGGATCGCATCGGCGGCGGCGTCTGCCTCGCAGATCGGGCGGTCGAGCAGCGAGATACAGTCGTGACGTTCAAGATAGGTGGTGTCGGGCAGGATCAGATCGGCAAAGGCGACCATCTCCGAGGAATAGGCATCGGAATAGATGATGTGCGGGATCACATATTCGCCGGTTTCGTCCTTGTCGCTGAGCATCTTCATGACGCCTGAGGTGTTCATCGACGAATTCCACGCCATGTTCGCCATGTACATGAACAGCGTGTCGATCTTGTAGGGATCGCCGGCATGGGCGTTGGAAATGACCATATGCATCATCCCATGGGACGACATCGGGTTTTCCCAGGTGAAGGCCTTGTCGATGCGGGCCGGTTTGCCATCGGCGGTCAGGCACAGATCGTCAGGGCCATGGGTGAAGCCCAGGTGCGGGCCGTCCAGCGGTTTGCTGGGGCTGACCTTGCAATGCGGTTTCGGGTGGGCGGTGGCGGGTTTGGGATAGGGCGGTTTGAACCGCATCCCGCCGGGGGTTTCGACACTGCCCAGCAGGATTTGCAGGATGTGCAGGGCGCGGCAGGTCTGAAAGCCGTTGGAATGGGCGGAAATGCCGCGCATGGCGTGGAACGACACCGGGCGGCCAATCATCTTTTCATGGCGGGTGCCGCGGAAATCGGTCCAGGGCTGGTCGATCTCGATCGCCTCGTCAAAGGCCACGCGCGCCAGATCGGCGGCGATGCGGTTGATCCGGTTGGCAGGCAGGCCGATCTGTGCCGCCACGGTTTCGGGGGCATAGGCATCATCGAGGTATTTCTCGGCCATATGTTGAAACACGCTGCGGTGGGTTACGCCGGCCTTGCGCAGGGTGCCGGCCAGGTCAGGCCGGACACCGGGCGCGTCGAAGGCGGCGGGTTTGCCGGTGGCGCGGTCGATGACCATATGTTTGCCGTCTTCAGTGGTCAGCAGCAGGCCGAATTCGGCCGAATCGGGGTCTTCGTTCACCAGGACCGGGGCATTGGTGAATTGTGCGAGATACGGCAGATCAACCTTGCCCGCCTTCATCAGGCAATGCACCAGCGACAGGATGAACAGCCCGTCGGTGCCGGGCGTGATGCCGACCCATTCATCGGCAATGGCGTTATAGCCGCTGCGGATCGGGTTCACCCCGATCACCTTGGCGCCGCGCTTTTTCAGCTTGCCCAGACCCATCTTGATCGGGTTTGAATCATGGTCTTCGGCCACGCCGAACAGCATGAACAGTTTGGTGCGGTCCCAGTCGGGCTGGCCGAATTCCCAAAAGGCGCCGCCCATGGTATAGATGCCCGCCGCCGCCATGTTGACCGAGCAGAATCCGCCATGGGCGGCATAGTTCGGGGTACCAAAGGCCTGGGCCCACCATGAGGTGAAACTTTGCGACTGATCGCGCCCGGTGAAAAAGGCCAGCTTTTCGGGGGCGGTGTCGCGGATCGGTTTCAGCCATTTCACCGCGATGTCATAAGCTTCGTCCCACGAGATTTCCTCGAACTCGCCCGAACCGCGGGGTCCGGTCCGCTTCATCGGGGCGCGCAGGCGGGCGGGGGACAGATGCTGCATGATGCCGGCGCTGCCTTTGGCGCACAGTACGCCCTTGTTCACCGGGTGATCACGGTTGCCCTCGATATAGGCGACCTGCATTTCACCTGCCGTGTCCTTCTTCAGGTGCACATTGATGCCGCAGCGGCAGGCGCACATGTAACAGGTCGTCTTGCGGATTTCGTCGCTGACCTTCGGGGAGGTGTCGATCTTGGGCTGTTGAAACGTCATGGAACAGGCTTCCCTTGGCAGGTGCGGGCTTAGATTGCGGAGCGGATCAGGCCCAGAGCGGCAAGCGCCATGAGCAGGCTCAGACAGAACGGGCGGTAAAACGGTTCAAAGCGCGGGATGAACAGCAGCTTGCCCCCCGCCACACCCACGGCCGCAGGTATGGCAAGGGCAAGGCCGCGGGCCAGTGCTGTGCCATCCATCACGCCGAACCACAGCAGGATGAACAGCGAAACGATGGACGAGGCGAACAGATAAACAACCAGACTGCCGCGCATCTGCCGCGCCGGGCTGTTCGAGGCCAGAACATAGATCGCAACCACCATGCCCCCGACGCTGGCCAGCCCCGTGGCAAGGCCAGCAAGAACGCCAGAGCCGTAAAGGCCGGGGCGGGTGGCCAGAAACGCCATGCGCAGCCTGGCCAGTTGCGTGGCGGCCAGCACCAGAATGACACACAGCGCAATGAGTTTGCTGGTGGCGACATCGACGCTTGTCGTCAGGGCCAGGCCCACCGGCAGGCCTACGGTTGTGCCCACCACAAGGCCGGTGGTGACCGTGCGGTCGGCATCGGCCCAGCCGCCCCGCGCCATCAACGCCGAGGCGACCATTTCCAGCACCCAGCAGATCGGGATCAATTCGACCGGCGGCAGGATCAGCACCGCGCTGGCCATCACCATGGCCGACAGGGCAAACCCGGAAAACCCGCGCACCACCCCCGCGACAAAGGCGATGGCGGCCAACAGGCCCATTTGCGCGGCGGTCAGATCGGTCAGGGCCAGCAGGCTGTTCACTTAAACCGCCTTCCGGCAGATCGCGGCAAGCGCGGCCGAGGCGAGGCGCGCGGCGGGCGGATCGGCGCGCGAGGTCAGCAGGATCGGCACCGCCGCCCCCATGACGATGCCCGCTGCACAGCCGCCGGACAGATAGACCAGCGATTTGAAGATCGCATTGCCCGATACGATGTCGGGCACGATGATCGCATCGGCCTTGCCCGCCACAGGATCGTCGGCCAATCCCTTGGTTGCGGCACTTTCGGGCGACAGGCACAGATCAAGGGCGAGAGGGCCGGCAAAGCTGGCATCGGGAATATTCGCTCGCGCCCATTCGGCCAGTTCCGCCGCCTCGCCCGAGGATGGCACGGCGGCCAGGACGCTTTCGGTGGCCGACAGGAACGCCACGCGGGGGTGGGCATTGCCCAATGTGTGCAGCAGGGCGACGACAGCGCGGGTGGCGTCGTGGCGGGTTTCGATGTTCGGTTGCACATTCACCGCGCCATCGGACAGCAAAAGCGGGCGCCCTCCGGTCGGATGGCTGATGTGAAAGATATGCACCAGACGCGCACCGGTGCGCAGGCCTGCATCGCGGGCAAGGGCGGCCCGCATGAACGTGTCGGAATGCAGGTTGCCTTTCATCAGAACGTCGGCTTCGCCCCGGCCACAGGCCTCGGCGGCGGCCTTGCCCGATTCGGCCTCGCCGGTGGCGGGGATCAGGGGAAAGCCGGAAATATCCCACCCCAGCGCCTTGGCCTGGGCGTGAATGGCGTCGGGTTCGCCGGTGAACACCGGGCGCATGATGCCGGCCTGCGTTGCCTCGAACGCGGCCTGCATCGGCAGCGGCGCCCCGGCACGGGCAATGGCGACACGCGGCGCACCCGCGGCGCGGGCCATGTCCAGCAATTCAGGCGGACAGACCGCCACGGCGGACGACAGGAAGGGCGAGCGTGTGTTGGTCATCGGGGCGGCCCCTTGTGGCAAAAGGCCCCGCCCGGTGATCCGGGCGAGGCGGGGGTATGATCGCACCACCGCTGCGGTGCGGCTGGCGATTTATTCGGCGGCCATGTCGGCGCCGCTGACCCCGGCCACGGCGACCGGCTTTTTCATTGCGTCGCGGCGGAATGGTTCGCCCAGCTCCTGGTTCAACAGCACTTCGATGAAGGTGGTGGTGCCATCCGCCATCTGCGCCTTGATTGCCTTGTCCAGCGCATCGGTCAAACCTTCCATGGTGGTGACCTGAACGCCTTCCAGACCGCAGGCTTGGGCGATCTTGGCATAGGACACCTTGGTATCCAGCTCGGTGCCCACGAAGTTGTCCTCGAACCACAGGGTCGTGTTGCGCTTTTCGGCGCCCCACTGATAGTTGCGGAAGATCACCATGGTGATGCCCGGCCAGTCGTCACGCCCGACCGACACCATTTCGTTCATCGAGATGCCAAAGGCGCCGTCACCGGCAAAGCCCACGACAGGCACGTCCGGCTGGCCGATCTTGGCGCCGCAGATCGCCGGAAAGCCATAACCGCAAGGGCCAAACAGGCCCGGTGCCAGATATTTGCGGCCATCCTCGAAGGTGGGATAGGCGTTGCCGATGGCGCAGTTGTTGCCGATGTCGCTGCTGACGATCGCATCATGGGGCAGCGCGCTCTGGATGGCGCGCCATGCCTGGCGGGGCGACATCTTTTCCGGCTCGCGGTTGCGGGCGCGTTCGTTCCAGGTGGTGCCCGGATCGTCCTGTTCGTGATCGAGACTGGTCAATTCTTGTGCCCAGGCCGATTTTGTCTGTGCGATCAGCGCCTTGCGCTCGGCGCGGCCGGCATCACCGGCGGTGTCGGACAGGTGGGCCAGAATGCCATTGGCCACCTTTTTCGCATCGCCCACGATGCCGACGGCAACCTTTTTGGTCAGGCCGATACGGTCAGGGTTCAGATCGACCTGGATGATTTTCGCGTCCTTGGGCCAATAATCAATGCCATAGCCCGGCAGCGTCGAGAACGGGTTCAACCGGGTGCCAAGGGCGAGAACCACGTCAGCCTTGCTGATCAGCTCCATTCCGGCCTTGCTGCCGTTATAACCCAAGGGTCCGACGAACAGCGGGTGCGATCCGGGGAAGGCATCGTTGTGCTGATACCCCACGCAGACCGGCGCATCCAGCTTTTCGGCCAGGGCCATGCTGGCGGCGATTCCATCTGCCAGAACCACGCCGGCCCCGTTCAGGATCACCGGAAACTTGGCGCTGCTCAGCAATTCGGCGGCGCGCTTCACCGCGTCTTCGCCGCCGGAGGGGCGTTCGAATTCGACCACCATGGGCAGTTCGATGTCGACAACCTGGGTCCAGTAATCGCGCGGAATGTTGATCTGCGCGGGGGCAGAGGCGCGATAGGCCTTCAGGATCACGCGGTTCAGCACCTCGGCGATGCGGGTCGGATCACGCACCTCTTCCTGATAGGCGACGCAATCCTTGAACAGGTTCATCTGTTCCATTTCCTGGAACCCGCCCTGGCCGATCGTCTTGTTCGCCGCCTGGGGCGTGACCAAAACCAAAGGCGTGTGATTCCAGTACGCGGTTTTCACAGCGGTGACAAAGTTGGTGATGCCGGGGCCATTCTGGGCGATCATCATCGACATTTCGCCGGTCGCGCGGGTGTAACCGTCGGCCATCATCCCGGCGGTCATTTCATGGGCGCAATCCCAGAATTTGATGCCCGCGCGCGGGAACAGGTCGGAAATCGGCATCATCGCCGATCCGATGATCCCAAAGGCATGCTTGATCCCGTGGGATTGCAGGACTTTGACAAATGCTTCTTCGGTAGTCATCTTCATGTGGGATCCCCTTTGGCTGTTGATGCCCTGTTATATCCAAAATCGACCCCGCAGTAGGGCCAGATGGAACGGCTGATTAGGTCCAGCCCTAGAAAATTGAGCCGAAACGTCTCGATAATTGAACTGCGACTGGTGTACCCGCGATTGACTTGAAAAGAAAGTGTTTCGATCACGCGGCGATCACAGGCGTTTGAACCGCCGATGGCGGCGACAGTGGCGATGCACCCGGATCACGCGGGCAATGCCGATTGCACCCGGCGCAACCCTTCGCGAATCAGCCCCGGTGCGATGGACGAATAGGCCAGCCGATAGAAATTGCGCGGCCCATCGGGCGTCGCAAAAAACGGATGGCCCGGTTCGATCAGCACCGATTGCGCGCGCAGCGTTTCGGCGACCTGCGCCATGTCGGTGCCTTCGGGGGCGCGCATCCACAGCGACGAACCGCCGAAACTGCCCTGCCCGGCGATGGTCAGGCCCAGATCGTCGATCGCTGATTCCATCTCGCGGCGCCGGTCATGATAGGCGCGCCCCATACGGCGGATCAGGGCATCGTAATGGCCCAGCGACAGGAAATAGGCTGTCGTACGCTGGATATGCCCCGGCGGGTGACGCAGCACGGTCGAGCGCAACGCGCGCGCTTCGCGGATGAACGGCGCGGCACCGACAAGATAGCCCAGGCGCAGCCCCGGAAACAGCGATTTGGAAAAGCTGCCGACATAGATCACCCGCCCCTCGGTATCGAGGGATTTGAGCGCCGGAGACGGCGATTTGAGGAAGGACATCTCGAATTCATAGTCATCCTCGACGATCAGCATGTCCTTCTGCGCGGCCCTGTCCAGCAGCGCCTGACGCCGCGACAGCGGCATCGTGGCAGTGGTGGGGCATTGGTGACTGGGGGTGGTGAACACGACATGGGTGTCCTCGGGAATATGCTCGGGCACCAGACCATCGGCATCCACCGGCACCGGCGACAGTGTGCAGCGCGATTGGTGCAGGATGTCGCGCAGGGCGGGATAGCAGGGATCCTCGAACGCCGCGCGGCGCCGTTGGTTCAACAGCACCTGCGCCGCCAGCCAAAGGGCATTCTGCGCCCCCATGGTGATCAGAATCTCATCCGGTTCTGCGAGAATGCCGCGTCGTGGCAACGAATGGCGGGCAATGAACTCGATCAGCCTGGGATCGTCCGATTCGTAATAATCCGAAGTCAACGCGCTGAAATCCTTCTGCCCGAGGGCCTGAACGGCGCAAAGGCGCCAGTTGGCATGGTCGAACAGCGTCGGGTCGGTTTGGCCATAGATGAAGGGAAAGCGGTATTTCTGCCAATCGGCCGGCTTTATCATCCCGGATCCGCCACTGAACCGCTGGCTCAGGGCGCGCGACCAGTCCACGGTGTCAACCCGCCGCGCCGGGGTAAAGGCGTGCGGCTGTGGCGCGTTGTCGGACACATAATAGCCCGAGCGCCCCCGTGCGGTCAGATAATCGTCGGCCAAAAGCTCGGTGAAGGCGAGGGTTACGGTGATGCGGCTGACGCCGAGGTGCCTGGCCAATTCCCGCGAGGATGGCAACCGTTCACCAAGGCGAAACCGGCCCGACAGGATGCCCTGGGCCACCATCTTCTGAATCTGGCTTTGCAGCGTGCCTTCGGCGCGCGGGTCAAGGAAAAAGGTGTCGGGGGCAATTGGCATGTCTGGACCTATCCTGTCACGCAGTCTGGACCTAACACAGAGGTTGCGCAAGGTGGCGCCGTTCTGCCCGGCAATGCCTCCGGCGGAGGTATTTTCAGCAAGAAAGAGGCAGGCGATTGCGCGTTTTGGCGGGGTGGGTATAGTGCTCGTCTGATCGCGGGAGGAAATATGGGCGTGGATGTAGGCATCATCATGGGCAGCCAGTCGGATTGGCCCACCCTGCGTGCGGCGGCGGCGGTTCTGGACGAACTGGGCGTCAGCCAAGAGGCGCGCATCGTGTCGGCCCATCGTACGCCGGATCGGTTGTGGGATTACGGAAAGGGCGCGGTTGACCGCGGGCTGAAGGTGATCATTGCCGGGGCCGGGGGGGCGGCGCATCTGCCGGGGATGATGGCCAGCAAGACCCGGCTGCCGGTGATCGGTGTGCCGATCCAGACCCGGGCGTTGGGCGGTTTGGACAGCCTGTATTCCATCGTGCAGATGCCGCGTGGATTTCCCGTGGCCACGATGGCGATCGGCGCGGCGGGGGCGGTGAATGCCGGGCTGATGGCGGCGGGCATATTGGCGCTGTCGGATGCGGCACTGGCGGCACGGCTGGACGCGTGGCGCGCGGCCCTGTCGGCGTCGATTCCCGAGGTGCCTGTGGATGAGTAAGGTGTTGCAGCCCGGCGATGTGATCGGAATTCTTGGCGGCGGACAGTTGGGGCGCATGTTGGCGCTGGCCGCCGCCCGGCTGGGCCTGCGGTGCCATGTGTACGAACCGGGGGCAGGGGCACCGGCGGGCGAGGTATGCGCGGAATTGACCTGTGCCGCCTATGACGATGACAGGGCCTTGCGGGCCTTTGCGGCATCGGTGGATGTGATCACTTATGAGTTCGAAAACATCCCGACATCGGCGCTGGACGTTCTGGAGCAGCACTGCCCGATCCGTCCGGGGCGCGAGGCGTTGCGCGTGTCGCAGGACCGGCTGAGCGAAAAGCAGTTTCTGAACGGTCTGGGCTTGGCCACTGCACCTTTCGCAGCTGTGGATGCGTTGGACGCGCTGCACACTGCGGTGACGTCGATCGGCGTTCCTGCGATCCTGAAAACCCGGCGGCTGGGCTATGACGGCAAGGGGCAGGTGCGGATTGATGACGCCGGGCAGGCCGCCGGCGCTTTTGCCGCCATGGCGGGCGCCGCCGCGATCCTGGAAGGGTTTGTTGATTTTACCCATGAGGTTTCGGTGATCGGGGCGCGGGGGGCCGATGGCCGGGTGGCTTGTTTCGATCCGGGGCAGAATATGCACCGCGATGGCATTCTGCACACCACCACCGTACCTGCACAGTTGAACCGGGCCCAGCTGACCGATGCGGTGATCGCCACGGGTCGGATTCTGAACGCGCTGGAGTATGTCGGGGTGATCGGGGTTGAGTTGTTTGTGACGGCGCAGGGCCTGATCGTGAACGAAATCGCGCCGAGGGTGCATAATTCCGGCCACTGGACGCAGAACGGCTGTGTGGTGGACCAGTTCGAGCAGCATATCCGCGCCGTGGCGGGCTGGCCGCTGGGCGACGGACGGCGGCATTCCGACATCGTGATGACCAACCTGTTGGGCGATGACGTGGCGCAGGTGCCTGATCTGGCGCGCGACCCGGCCCATGCAATCCACCTTTACGGCAAGGCCGAGGCGCGGGCCGGGCGCAAGATGGGGCATGTCAACCGCTGGATCGGCGCGGCGGCCTGAGGCTCAGCCGGGGTGGATGAACCGGCCGGTGCGCAGGAAGGCGAGGGTTTGCATGATGACGGTTGGCGCCATCATCATGAATGTGTGGGTGACGGGCAGGATGATATGATCGTCCATCCCTTGCAGAGTGGTCGAGGCCACGGAAACCTTGCCATCATCAGGTCCGGGGATCAGCGCGGAATAGACCGGGTTCAACGACCGGTCGCCGGCGATCACCCCCAGGTCGAACCGGGGCTGCGGCAGCACATTGGGCAGGCTGTCCGGTCGGGTGCCCAGTTGCAGACCGGCGGGGCCATTCAGCCACTGGAACGGGCCGAGATCGCCGAAATAATCCACCAGTTCGCTGCCATGGTTCGGCGGGGCCAACATTACGACGCGGCCCATGCGGGCGGGCCGGTTTTGCTCCAGCCAGACCCGGACGAGGATGCCGCCCATGGAATGAGTCACGAAATGCACCGTGTCGTCGCCGCACCGGGCGACTGCGGCGGGCACAGTGTCGGCCACCAGATCGGCGATCGGTGCGCCGGTTGAGGGGTATTCGGCATTTACCGTGGTGAACCCTTCGTATTGCAACGCCTCGGCCATTACCCTCATCGACGTCGCACTGCGCGCCAGGCCATGCAGCAACACCACGCAATCGGCCCTTGCGAGGCCGGGCAGCAGGACAAGACTGAGGATCAGGGCAAAGCGCATGGGTTTCCTATAGGGATAAAGGCCGCCGGGTGCACCTGTGACACATCGGTTCACCCGCGCCGCGCGCCCAGCACACCCAGCGCGACACCGCCCAACACCAGCAGGGCAGCGATGACAAAGCGTGCGGTCAGCGGTTCGGCCAGAAACACCATGCCCCCAAGGGCCGCCAGCACCGGAACCGTCAGTTGCAACAGCGCAGCCGAGGCGGCGGCGAGGCGCGGCAGAACCGTGTACCACAGCGCATAACCCAGCCCCGAGGCAACAACGCCCGACGCGATGGCCAGGGCAACACCTGCCGCGGTGATCGGCGCAGAGGTGGTCTCTGACGGCCACAACAGCATAACCGCCACGATCGGCGGTGTGGCCAGCACGAAATTGGCCGCCGTCGCCGCCAGTGGATCGCCTGACTGGCGCCCGATCAGCGAATAGAGGCCCCAGCCCAGCGCCGCAGCCGCCATAAGCGCAGCGTGCCAAAGCGATGGCGCCGCCGTACCGGCAGGCCACAACAGCCATGCAAGCCCGCCCAATGCCAGCGCGGCCCCCAGCCAGCGGGCGGGCGGAACGGTTTCGCGTGCGATCAGCGCACCGGTGAACATGACCACCTGCACGCCACCAAACAGGATCAGCGCGCCAACGCCGCTGTCGAGGGAAACATAGGCGGCAGAAAACCCGATCAGATAAAGTATCAATGACAAGACGCCGTTCAATCGCCCGACGCCGCCAAAGGCGAACCGGCCGTCGCGCCACAGCACCATAAGGGCAAGGGCCCCGGCACCCGAGGCAAGGCGCAGGGCGGCAAAGGGCATCGCGCCCATTTGTCCGCCGCCCACCCCGGCACGGGTCAATACCGAATTGCCGGCAAAGGCCAACAAAACAAGACCTACGATTAGGGGCGTTCCGATGGGCCAGGCTGGTTTCATGAAAATTCCCGCTGCGATGTCTTGCCGCCGCAGCGGAAAGGGCTGTGGTCAGTGAACGCTGACCGGTGCCATGTCGTTTTGCCGTGCCACGATGAACGCCAAACGCCGGTCGCGGACCAGCGCAAGGCGATCACCGTCAACGTTGTGCACCGCGTAAATCTCGTCCAGCCCATCGGCCTGTTCGCGTACATCGGCGGGCAGATCGTCCACCTTTACGGGCCGCACATAGACGGTGTTCTGGAATTCGCCCTTGGGCGCTTCGGTCTTGATGGTCATTTACTCACCCCTTCACACATTAACCTCTGGTAATTTCGATCCGGCGCACAACCGGTTCGGGCACGCTGCGGTGCAAATCGACATGCAACAGCCCGTTTTCGATCCGTGCACCGGCAATTTCTACACCATCGGCCAGCACGAAGGTGCGCTGGAACTGGCGCGCGGCAATCCCACGGTGCAAAAACACCCGATCATCGCAGGTATCCTCCGCCTGTCGGCCGCGGATGACAAGCTGTCGGTCCTCGACGGTGATCGCCAGGTCGGTTTCGCAAAACCCGGCCACGGCCAAGGTAATGCGATAGCCGGTGGGGCTGGTCTGTTCGATGTTGTAGGGCGGATAGCCGCCGGTATCGGCCTTCGCGGTACGTTCGACCAGACGTTCCAATTGCTCGAACCCGAGCAGAAAGGGATGCGACCCCAAAGCCATTTTTGTCATCGGCCCGTCCTTTTTCAAAGCGACAGTGCATCAAGAATGCGGCCCCGTTATGGCGACCTGCAACACCGATATGGGAAGATTGAATCAAACCTGCAAGGGTTTTGCGATATGTATGGAAAAGGCTGGTGCGAATCGCGCTACTCTGCCCCACGTCCACGATACCAACGCAAAGACAGCACAAAATGAATGCATCCAGCCGACTGGACCACACCGACATCCTGCGCATCCGTCTTGAGGTGTTGCGACGCGAACACCGCGATCTGGACGATGCCATTCACGCCTTGCAGGAACGCGGCACCGCCGAACCGCTGACGCTGCGGCGGCTGAAGAAGCAAAAACTGTCGCTGAAAGATCGCATCGCGCAGCTCGAGGATGAGGTTTTGCCCGACATCATCGCCTGACCCGGCCCCACGGATCACGCAGCGGTGCGGCAAATCACGTTCACGATGTCGCCATACCGTTCTCTCGCCATAAGGGTGGCGTACCCGAAATCAGCCAGAAATGCCTCAAGCGCGGCACGCTCGGTTTGCAACACTTCAACCATGACAATGGGTTTGTCGCGGCTCAGGGTCTTTTGCAGCCCGTTCAGCACCTTCATTTCGTGGCGTTCGGCGTCAATCTTGACGAAACCCACTCGCTCATCAGTCAGATAGTCATCGCCCTTCCGCACCGGCACGGTTTCCACCGGTCCTTCGCCCTCATCCCCGGACAGGATCGCCAGTGTTCCATGGTTGTCGGCCGCCAGAAGCCGCATATGTGCCGTTCCCGGCGCATCGGACAGCGCCACCTTGTGCAGCGTGACCCGATCCTGAAGCCCGTTCAAGGCGACGTTGAAGGCAAGCCGCGGATAGGCCCAGCCGCCGGGTTCAAAGGCGATAACCTTGCCCGCGCCGATCATCGCGGCAAAATAAACAGTGTGATTGCCGATGTTGGCGCCGACATCCAGCATGACCTCTTGAGGATCGACAATGCCACGAAGATACTCAAGTTCATCTTCTTCGAAGAAACGGCAGTTGAACAGATCTTTCCCGATCAGATCAAAACAGTTTTCGAGATAAAACCGGATGTCGCGCCCATTCTTTTGCCACCCGACCACCACTCCGTCATGCAGCTTCTGTGGCGTAACGGGACGCTTGCGGATCTCGTATCCGAGTTTGGACAGCGTTGATTTCAGAACCTGCTTCACGACTAGCCTCGCGTCTTGAATTCGCTTCGCACTATGCCGCAAGACTGCTGAAAAGGCAAAACAACGCCAGTCATTCGAGATGCCGCGCGCCAATTCAGGCGCACGGCATTAACTGTTTCACCAAGGCAGACAATTGCCTCGCACATTCCGGCTGTCAGCCCAGAACACGGGTCAGCGCCTGGTCGATGCCGTTGGTCAGGTGGTCGATGTCATCGGGCGTGGCGATCAGTGCGGGCGACAGGCACAGGGTGTTGTTCTTGCCCGGCACAGAACGGTTCGTTGCGCCAATGATGATGCCCTGCGCCATGCAGTCGGCCACGACCTTTTGCACCAGCTTTTCATTCAGCGGCGTCTTGTCGGCCCGATCCGACACCAGTTCAGCACCACAAAACAGCCCCTTGCCGCGCACATCACCGATCACCGCGTGTTTGTCGGCCAGGGCGTGCAGGTTGCCCATCAGCCGCTCGCCCATCTTCAGGCAGTTGTCCAACAGCCCCTCTTCTTCGATGATCGCCATGTTTTCCAGCGCGGCGGCAGGGCCGGCGGTGCAGCCACCGAAGGTCGAGATGTCGCGGAAATAATTCATCGGATCGTCGGCGTCGTCCTTGAACATCTCGAACACCGCCTCGGTGGTGACACAACAGGAAATCGCGGCATAGCCCGACGCCACGCCCTTGGCCATCGTCACCATGTCGGGTTGTACGCCATAGTTCTGATAGCCGAACCATGTGCCGGTGCGGCCCAAACCACACACCACCTCGTCGATGTGCAAAAGGATGTCATACTTGCGACAGATCTCGCCGACGGTTTCCCAGTACCCCGGCGGCGGGGTGATGACGCCGCCCCCCGCCGTTACCGGCTCAAGGCACAGCGCCCCCACGGTGTCGGGGCCTTCGCGCAAGATCACCTCTTCGATGGCCCTTGCCGCGCGCACACCGTACGCCTCGCCCGACAGATCGCCCCAGCCCTGTTCGTGGGCGCGGTATTCCAGGCAATGGGGCACCGGGATGAAGGCGGGTGTAAAGGGGCCATATTGTGCGTTGCGTTCTTCTTGCCCGCCCGCCGAAAGGCACGCAATCGTGGTGCCGTGATAATCGCGGTCACGGTACAGGATCTTGTTCTTCTTGCCACCATAGCGTTTGTAGGCGATCTGGCGCACCATCTTGAACGCTTTCTCGTTCGCCTCGGAGCCGGAGTTGGCGAAATAGACACGCGACATGCCCGGCATCTTCTCGATCAGCCGCTGCGACCATTGCGCGCCGGGGACCGATCCGGCGGAGCCGGCGAAATAGCACAGTTTGACCAACTGGTCGCGCACCGCGTTGGCAATGCGTTCGCGGCCATAGCCGACATTCACCGTCCAGACCCCGCCCGACACGCCATCAAGGTGTTCCTTGCCCTTGATGTCCCACACCTTCATGCCGCGGCCTTCGACGATGATCCGGGGATCGACCGTTTCAAACGGTTTGTGCTGAATCAGGTGGTGCCAGACATGGGCGCGGTCGGCATCGACGATGCCCTGGGGATCATTGACTTGAAACGGGACGTTCATGGGGGATGCTCCGGCAAGGGTGGAAGGTTGGGCGCCAGGGCAGGGGCCGGGCGCAGATATCCTATCATGCCTTACCTGTGGCATGACGCAATAGGCCCAGATGGGCGCGCGGCTTATATCCAGCACAGGGTGACCCTGCGGGCGCGGTGTTTCGTCGCACGATATCGGAACGCGGGCTTGCGTAACGAGAAGCAGGATTCCATGATCGACCCAAGCGCCGGTCGCCACACGAGCCGGCGCATCGAACACCGCACTGGGCCTGCCCGACACGGAAAGGCCCCCACCAACCGGAGAAAACACAATGAAATCCTCTCTCAAGATGCTGCTGGCCACCACTGCGTTGACGCTGGGCGCCCAAGCCGTCGGCGCCGCCGGACACGGCGAAGTGACCGTTGCCTATTTCACGGAATGGCCGATGCCTTTTCAGTTTGCCAAAGTGAATGGCACCTACGATGAAGAAATGGGCGTCAAGGTGAATTGGGTGGCCTTTGACACCGGCACAGCGATGAGCGCCGCGATGGCCTCGGGCGATGTGCAGATTTCGGTCAGCCAGGGAGTGCCGCCGTTCGTCGTGGCCACCAGTGCCGGGCAGGATCTGCAAATCATCGACGTGGCTGTGTCCTATGCCGATAACGACAACTGCGTCGTGCGCAGCGCCCTTGAGATTGACAAGACCACTGCGGGTGATCTGGCCGGTAAAAAAGTGGCCGTGCCGCTGGGCACCGCCGCGCATTATGGCTTTCTGCGCCAGATGGATCATTTCGGCGTCGACACGGCCAGCATGAGCGTCGTTGACATGGCCCCGGCCGAAGGGGCCGCCGCGCTGTCGCAGGGCGCGGTTGACATGGCCTGTGGTTGGGGCGGCGCGCTGCGCCGGATGAAGGAAGTGGGCAATGTCCTGCTGACCGGCGCAGAGAAGGAAGAACTGGGCATCCTCGTGTTCGATGTTACCTCGGCGCCGGCCGAATTCGTGGCGGAAAACAGCGATCTGGTTGCCAAGTTCCTGAAAGTAACGGCTGACGCGAACGCCGCGTGGAACAGCGGTGAAGGTGTTGAGGACATGCTGCCGGTCATCGCCAAGGATGCGGGCATGGAACTGGACGCGACGCGCGAAACCCTTGCGACATTCGTTTTCCCCAGTGTCGAGGAACAGCTGGGCCCGAAATGGCTGGCCGGCGGTGCGCAGACCTTTATGAACGGTGTGGCCGACGTGTTTCTTCAGGCCGGGTCAATTCCGGCGATCCGCGACAATTACGACAGTGCCGTCAATGTCACACCTCTGAGCCGCGTCGAGTAAGCCTTTTGCGGCCTGCCCCGCGTTGGGGTGGGCCGCGCCCTGCGCTTATCCCCACACAGGCCCCCGGGGCAGAAGGAATTCCCATGTCGAGCTTGCAGATCGACGACATTTCCATGCGCTTTGACCTGCCCAACGGCACATCCGTGCAGGCGCTGAAAAACGTGTCGCTTGAATTGAAACAGGGCGAACTGCTCAGCGTTCTGGGCCCCTCTGGCTGTGGCAAGACCACGTTGTTGAACATCGTCGCGGGGTTTCTTGCGCCGACGCAAGGGCGCGTCCTGCTGGGCGGCAAGACGGTCAAAGGGCCCGGCCCCGAGAGGGGCATGGTGTTTCAGCAAGGTGCGCTGTTCGAATGGATGAGCGTGCGCGAAAACGTCGGTTTCGGCCCGTCGATGAAAGCCATGGCCAAGGCGGAAAAGGCGCAGATTGTCGATCACCTGCTTGATGTCGTGGGCCTGAGGGATTTCAAGGAAAAGGCGGTTTACGAGCTGTCAGGCGGGATGCAACAGCGCGTGGCCCTGGCCCGTTGTCTGGCGAATGAGCCCGAAGTGATCCTGATGGACGAACCGCTTGGCGCGCTGGATGCGTTGACGCGGGAAAAGATGCAGGGGCTGGTTCTGAAACTGTGGAAGGAAACCGGCAAGACCGTGATCCTGATCACCCATTCTGTGGAAGAGGCCCTGTTGCTGGGCGAACGGCTGTTGGTCATGGCGCCGCGTCCGGGGCGGATCCACAAGGAATATCAACTGCCCTTCGCGGAAATGGGCGTGAACGCCGATCTGCGCACCGTCAAGAAACACCCCGAATTCGGTGAAAAGCGTGAAGAGATTCTCAGCATGATCTGGGAAATGGAAGAAGAAATCATGGGCCGTACGGAAACCACCGACGCCTGAACGGAACGGAGCGACACCATGGTCATTGCCCTTATATACATCGCCCTGTTCACCGGCGCCTTTCTGGCGGTGCGTGCGGTCGGCCGGCTGCGTGACCATGTGTCGGATTTCACATCGTTGAAAACCGTCACCTTCGGCGATGAAAGTGCGGTGCGCCCGAACCGAGCCGCCAGCATCATCTCGGTTCTGACGATCTTTCTGATCTGGGGCGCCTTCACCGGCAGCAAATGGGTGCCGACGATCCTGCACGCACCGGGGCCGTTCATCGGCCTGACCGAGTTTACCTATACCGCCCGCACCCCGGACGGGCAGACCGACGATGCGACCGTCACGGTGAACGTGTTTCCGCTGGGCGGCGATGCCGCCGATCCGGTGGTCGAACCCGGCGAAGGCTGGGCCAGAAACGATGCCGCGTCGATCGGCGCGTGGCGGTCGGGGCTGATCCGGGTGGATGCCAACGACGCCTTCGGCCGCGATGAGGGGGCGGTTGTCGTCGCGGTGAATGGCAAGGCGATAGAACCGGGCGGCGAAGTGTTTGTCGATGATGGGCGCCTTGGCATGTCGCCCCGTGGCACGCTGAACTTTGTGCCCGCCAAGGGGTGGCAGATGGAGCCGATCTGGCTGCCCGCGCCCGAGGCCGTGGTGGCGCGTTTGGTGGAAATCTCCACCTCGGGCTATCAGAATTCGACGTTATGGGAACATCTGGGGTGGTCTTTGGCGCGGGTGCTGTTGGGCTTTGCCTGTGGCGCGCTGGTGGGAATACCCTTGGGGTATGCCATGGGGCTGTCGGATTGGTTTCGCGGCTGGTTCGATCCAATTGTCGAATTCATGCGCCCTGTGCCGCCTCTTGCGCTGATTCCGCTTGTCATTATTTGGGCAGGGATTGGCGAAGCGGGCAAGATCATCCTGCTGTTTCTCGCCGCGCTCTGGATCATGACGATCGCTGCCCGCTCGGGGGTGTCGGGGGTGCGCATTTCAAAGGTGCACGCCGCCTATTCCCTGGGGGCCAGCAAATGGCAAATCCTGCGCCATGTCATTGTGCCCAATTCCCTGCCGGATATTTTCACCGGGGCGCGGGTGGCGATGGGCGTGTGCTGGGGCACCGTCGTTGCCGCAGAACTGGTGGCGGCCGAGAAGGGGGCGGGTATGATGATCATGGTGGCCTCAAAATTCCAGCTGACCGATATTGTGCTGATGGGGATCATCCTGATCGGCGTCATCGGCTATGGCATCGACATTCTTATGCGGATGGCCGAAAACCGGCTTGTGCCCTGGAAGGGGAAGGGGTGAGGCGCGCCCGGAAAAAGGTCTTGCAGACCTTTTTCAGCGCCGAACGCGCAGAGCGCCGGGCCGAACAGGCAGGCGCGCCCGGAAAAAGGTCTTGCAGACCTTTTTCAGCGCCGAACGCGCAGAGCTGAATTGCGGTTCAGCCGATAAAGCTGCGGATGATCAGGCCAACCACAGTCAACGCCGCGAATCCCAAGGCCCAATAGGCCGCAAACCAGGCGAGCCGCCGCATTAGTGATACCCCTCGTTCGGATCAACCTTACCCCGGAACACCCAGTATGAATAGGCGGTGTAGGCGAGGATCATCGGGATCAGCACCGCCGCCCCGACCAACACGAACAACAGCGACTTGTCCGGCGCCGCCGCATCCCAGATGGTCAGGGACGGGGGCACGATATGGGGATAAAAGCTGACGCCGATTCCAATGAACGACAGCACGAAAATGCCAAGGGCCGACAGGAATGGCCAGGTGTCATGGCCCGACCGCAGTCCGCTGAACATCAGCACCGCCAGCGCAAGGATCAGCGCCGGCACCAGAACGGTGAACGCTATCGTCCAACCCGAGAACCACCGCGACAGATAAATCGGATCAAGAAACGGTGTGATCACGCTGACCGCACCAATCAGCGCCAGGGTTGCCACCGCCAGAGGCCGGGCCAGCCGTCGGGCGTGATCGTTCACGGAACCGGTGGTTTTCATCAACAACCATGTCGCGCCCAGCAGGCCATACCCCATCACCACAGCAACCCCGACGAGCATCGAAAATGGAGTCAGCCAATCCCAATTTCCCCCGGCATAGGCGCGACCGTCCACCTCAATTCCCTGCACCAGGGCACCCAGAGCAACGCCTTGGGCAAAGGCGGCCAAGGTCGATCCGGCGAAAAACGCCTTGTCCCACCAATGTTGCCAGCGTTGTGTCCGCCAGCGATATTCAAATGCCACGCCACGAAAAATCAGCCCGATCAGCATGGCGATGATCGGCGCGTATAACGCGGGCATCACCACCGCATAGGCCAGCGGAAACACCGCAAACAGGCCCCCGCCGCCCAACACCAGCCATGTTTCGTTGCCATCCCACACCGGCGCCACGGAGTTCATCGCCAGATCCTTTTCTCGGGTTTCCTTGAGAAACGGGAACAGGATGCCGACCCCGAGGTCGAAGCCATCCAAAACGACATAGGCCAGAACGGCAAAGGCGATCAGCCCGGCCCAGATGAACGCAAGATCGAATTCCATCATCATCTACTCCGCCGGATTGATTATTTTGGCCATTCCGACCGCCTGGGTGAGTCCCGCCGTGCGGATCGGCCCTTCGTTCAGCTTGCCCTTGGCGGTGTCCGCCGGGCGGCCCATGAGCCGGATCAGATAAAACGTGCCGGCGCCAAACACCGCAAAATAGACCACGATGAACGACAGCAGCGATGCCCCCACCGCCGACGCCTCAAGCGGCGAGGCGGATTGGGCCGTGGTCAGCAGACCATAGACAGTATAGGGCTGGCGGCCAACCTCGGTGGTGATCCACCCGGCCAGAACGGCGACAAAACCCATCGGCCCCATCGCAATCGCAGCGCGGTGCAGCCATGGCGACACGTACAGCCGCCCGCGATACCGTTGCCAGACGCCGAACAACGCCAGACCCAGCATTGCCATTCCCAGCCCCACCATCACCCGGAACGACCAGAATACGATTGCCACCGGTGGTTCCAGCTCATCCGGAATGGTATCCAACCCGTCCAGCGGCGCGTTCAGGTCATGCTTCAGGATCAGCGAGCTGAGCTTGGGGATTTGGATCGCATAATCGATGCGCTTTTCCTCGGGGTTGGGAATGCCGAACAGGATCAGCGGCGCGCCGTCGGGGTGACTGTCGTAATGCCCCTCCATCGCCATCACCTTCGCCGGCTGGTGTTCCAGCGTGTTGATGCCGTGGAAATCCCCGGCGACAATCTGCAACGGCGCGGTGATCAGCACCATCCACATCGCCATGGAAAACATCAGCCGCGCGCTTTTGCTGGTGCTGTCGCGCAGCAAGTGCCAGGCGCCCACTCCCCCGACCACCAGCGCGGTGGTCAGATAGGCCGCCAGCACCATGTGCGTCAGCCGATAGGGAAAGGACGGGTTGAACACGATTGCCCACCAATCCTCGGGCACAAACTGTCCCACGTCGTTGATCGCGTAACCGGCCGGTGTCTGCATCCAGCTGTTCACCGACAAGATCCAGGTGGCTGACATCAGCGTGCCGACCGCCACCATCAATGTCGCAAAAAAGTGCAGCCCCGGCCCCACCCGTTCACGCCCGAACAGCATTACGCCGAGAAACCCCGCCTCAAGGAAGAAGGCGCTCAGCACCTCATAGGCCATGAGAGGACCAAGTACCGGTCCGGTCTTGTCGGAAAAAACGCTCCAATTCGTACCGAACTGATAGGACATGACAATGCCCGACACGACGCCCATGCCGAAGGCAACGGCAAAGATCTTTTTCCAGAACAGAAAGACCTTCAGATAGATGTCTTTCCCGGAGATCAGATGCAGCCCGTTCAAGACCGCAAGGTAACTGGCAAGGCCAATGGAAAAGGCCGGAAAGATGATGTGAAAGCTGACAGTGAACGCAAATTGAAAGCGTGCAAGGTCGAGGGCTTCGATTCCGAACATGATCATGCTCCTATATCACTGATGTGAGACATAGGTGGCTGTGGCGCGGGCGAAACGGCTGTGACGCGGTCCTGTTGTCGCAGGGGCGTGGTTTTCACGTCACGGCGACGGAATTCGATGCGACCGAGCCGCGAATCCACAGGCGGCGGGCAGCGGCTCTGGCTACACCGGGGAACCGGCGCGCCTTGCCCTTCTGCTCGGGGGCGGGTGTGTCGGCCCCTGTCTGCCAACAGGTGAGGGCGCCCCGCGAGAGGCGCCCTTTTTTATAAGTTACAGCGCGAGGTTGGGGATGATCTGCTTTTTGCGGCTCATGATGCCGGGCAGCACAACCGTGTCGGCATCGCCACAGGCGGTCGCAAAGGATCTTTCGGCCAGCTGTTTCACCAGGGCATTGGGCACCAACAGCGTTGCCTCTTCGTTCAGAATGTCGACAACAAACAGAAGAACCTGATCGACGCCATCCTCGGTTGCCACGGTCTGCATCGTTTTCATCAGGCTGTCCTTGCGGTCCAGAACCATCTTGGGCGATGTCGTTTCCAGGACCGAAATGCGAAACGTCTTGCCGCCCACGCCATATTCCTTGGAATCCATGCGCAGCAGTTCGGCATCGGAAAACCGCGACACGTCGGATTTGGCGGCGAACAGTTCTGCCGCATGACCGGGGATCGAAACGCCCAGATCGGCGGCCAGCTGCTCGGCCAGCGCGCGATCGTGGGCGGTTGTGGTGGGGCTGCGGAATTCCAGCGTGTCCGACAGGATGCAGGACAGCATCACACCCTTGATTGCTTCTGGCATCTTCGCGGCGTCGTCGCCCATCAGATCGTGCATGACGGTGGCGGTGCAGGCGAGGGGCCGGATGGTAATGTCGATCGGCCCCTTGGTTTCCAGGCCCCCGACCAGTTTGTGATGGTCGATAATCGCGGTTATCTCGGCGTTGTTGATGCCTTCGGGCAATTCGGCAGGGTTGTTGGTGTCGACGATCACCACGGGGGTGCCCGCTGGTACATCGGTGATGATCTGCGGCTTGTCGAGGTTCCAGTGGGCCAGCATGAAGGCGGCCTCGGTGTTGGGTTCGCCCAGAAGGCGCGGTTCAGCCGGATTGCCCAACACCTCTGTCATGTACCAGGCCCAGATGAGGGGCGAGCCTGTGGAATCGGTGTCGGGCGATTTGTGCCCAAAGACGAGCGTCGTCATGTGGTGGTCCTTCGGATGATTGCAAAATTGAGCCGCTTATAGGCGGGGTCACGCGCCGTGTCACCACCCCCGTTTTGCCGCTGACAATTGTGGCATGTGGGGCTATGACCACGATATGTCCGCCCCTCGCGAAACCGAATTGTACGACCCGGTCAAGACCTTCCTCGAAGGCCAGGGATACGAGGTGAAATCCGAGGTGGGGACCGTTGATGTGGTTGCCATGCGCGGAGACGAACCGCCGGTGATCGTGGAACTGAAAACCGGCTTTACCCTGACGCTGCTGCACCAGGGCATCGCGCGGCAAGGGTTGTGCGATGCTGTCTATCTGGCGGTGCCGCGTCCGAAGGGCGTGCAGGGGCTGCGGCAGTTGAAGGGCAATGTGGCGTTGTGTCGGCGTTTGGGTCTCGGGCTGATCACCGTCCGGCTGCGCGACGGGCATCTTGAGGTGCATTGCGACCCCGGCCCGTATCAGCCGCGCAAGTCGGGGCCACGTCTGGCCCGGCTGCTGCGGGAATTTGCACGGCGGGTGGGCGACCCCAACACCGGGGGGGCCATGCGGGCAGGGCTGGTCACCGCCTATCGACAGGATGCAGTGCTGTGCGCCCGCCACTTGTCCGATCATGGCGCCAGCAAGGGGGCGGCGGTCGCGCGGGCCACCGGGGTTGTGCGGGCGACGGCAATGATGCGCGCCGATCATTATGGCTGGTTCGAACGGTTGGAACAGGGCATCTATGGCCTGACGCCAAAGGGCCGCGCCGCGCTTGACGCCTTGCCGCACCGATTGAAGGAGTGAACTGGAATGGACCCTGAACGCCTGTCGGCCCTGTTGTCGCTGGACCCTGAAGATCGCTATTGGCACACGGTCGACCGGGTGGCTGAAACCGGCGTGCTTTGGGCGCTGCATGGGCCCCAAGGGTGGTGCACGCCAGTGGCCCCCGATGGTTTTGAATATCTTCCGCTCTGGCCGGATCGGGCGCTGGCGCAGCTTTTGGTCGATCTGTTGTTTCCGGGTCATACGCCCACTGCAATCACACTGGACGAATTTCGCGGCGACTGGATTGATGACCTCGAGCGGGACAATGTGCGCGTCGGCGTCTTTCCCGACAGTGAGGGCCTGTTCTGGGACACCGGCGCCTTTGCGCTGTACGATGCCATAGACGAGGCGCTGCAAACCCGGATATGAACGCCCGGCGCGATTCATGCCACTTTCTTGGGGGTGACGGCGCGTGGCGACACCACCCGCGCGCGCCCCTGTTCCTTGGCGGCATACAACGCTTCATCTGCCACTTTCATCAGGCGCAACATTTCGTCGCCATCTTCGGGATAAGTGGCCACCCCTGCAGAGGCGGTGATCCGGGGAAGGCGCACACCACCATGGCTGACCTCGATGTGCGCCACCTTGTCGAGGAAAGCGGCGGCGCGTTGCACGGCGTCATCGTGCGACACGCCGCTGCACAGCACCACGAATTCTTCGCCGCCGATCCGGCAGGGGGCAAAGTCGCCGACAAAGATCGAGGCCAGCAGTCCGCCAAATTCGCGCAGCACAATATCGCCCGCGTCATGGCCGTGGTCATCGTTGAACCGTTTGAAATGGTCCACATCCAGCGAAATCAGGGACATCGGCAACTTTTGGTGCCTTGCGCGGTTCAACTCTTTTTGTGATGCGTCCAGAAACCAGCGGCGGTTCCACAGGTTGGTCAGCGGATCGCGCAATGACTGATCCTGCAATTCCTGGCGCAACTGCACGTTGGCCACCGCCAGGCTGATCTGTTCGGCGCACAACAGCCCGACCTCCCACCGCTGTTGCATGAAGGTTTCTATGAAGTTCCGCGGCATGATGCTGCGGTCGAAGGCCGAAAAGCAGAGGTGCAGCAGGCCGATGGTTTCGCCTTGCGCAATGATCGGCAGGCAAAAATACGGGTGATCCTCGTCATGAACATGGCCGCAGGCGAATTCGATCGCCTTCACCCCGAAGGAATAGGCGCGCCCCCGCCGCAGTGCCCAACAATCCTCGGCGCCGATATGGGCGTGGGGTTCACCATCGCCCCATTGCGCAGCAAGTTCCAGCGTATCGCGGGCGTTGGAATAGATGTAAAGCTGTCCTTCGGCCTCGGGCAGCAGCGTTTCCATGGATTTTTTGACCACCATCAGCAGTTCATCCAGCGATTTGGCGGAATACAGCCATTCGCTGATCTGGCTCAGCAGGCGGCGTTCATGCTGGCGCTGCTGTTCGGAGTCCATCATTTCGGTGGCCTGCGCCTCCATCGCCTTGCGCCCGGAAATGTCGCGTGAGATCGACATGTTGTGGATATGCCGTCCCTCGGCATCGAACAGCGGCATCAGCTTTTTCTCGACCCAGATCACCTGACCCGATTTGCAGCGATTCCTCATTTCCACCTCGACAGGCCGACGATCGTCAATCGCCTCGACCACCTGACGCGCCACGTCGGAATCGGTTTCGGCGCAGTACAACAGTTCGGGCGGAATAATGCCTGCAAAATCCTCGCGTCGATAGCCGAACAGTTTTTCGAACGCATGATTCAACCACAGCACGTTCTGATCCTTGTCAGTAATCAGAATGGCGTCGGTGGTGTGTTGCAGGATCAGGTCTGCGAAATATTGTGTCAGGTCGTCCGGCAATTTCTCGGTCATGGCGGCGCGTTCTCGTTGTTTCGCTGATGGTGCGAAGGGCAACACCCGTTTAACCCCTTAAAGATTAACAATCCTTTGCGCCCGACTGCCCCCGCCCGTGCCTGTGCGCGTGATTTTGACGTGGCCGGTGGTTGACAGCGCAGATGCCATCGCCTAAATCCAGGGTATTGGCACTCGAACGACCTGAGTGCTAACACAAATGAAGCTGAACCTGAGGAGCGTTCAAAATGGCATTCACTCCGCTGCATGACCGGGTACTGGTCCGCCGTGTCGAGTCGACCGAAAAGACCAAGGGCGGTCTGATCATCCCCGACAGCGCAAAAGAAAAGCCCGCCGAGGGCGAAGTCGTTGCTTGTGGCGCTGGCGCGCGCAAGGACAGCGGTGAGCTGATCGAGATGGGCGTCAAGGCCGGTGACAAAGTGCTGTTCGGCAAATGGTCGGGCACCGAAGTCACGCTGGACGGCGAAGAGCTGCTGATCATGAAAGAATCCGACATCCTGGGCATCATCGCCTGAGCCACGTCGTCGATTCTTTCCATCTGATAAACAATTTTCCAAGGAGTATGCTGCAATGGCTGCCAAGGACGTGAAATTCAACACCGATGCCCGCAACCGCATGTTGCGCGGCGTCAACATTCTGGCCGATGCCGTCAAGGTGACGCTGGGCCCCAAAGGCCGCAACGTGGTCATCGACAAGTCGTTCGGTGCCCCGCGCATCACCAAGGACGGTGTGACGGTCGCCAAGGAAATCGAACTGGAAGACAAGTTCGAGAACATGGGCGCGCAAATGGTGAAAGAAGTCGCCAGCCGCACCAATGACGAAGCGGGCGACGGCACCACCACCGCAACCGTTCTGGCCCAGGCGATCATCCGCGAAGGCCTGAAATCGGTCGCCGCCGGGATGAACCCGATGGACCTGAAGCGCGGCATCGACATGGCCGTGATCAACGTCGTCGAGCACATCAAGAAGGCATCGCGCCCTGTGTCGGACACCGCCGAAGTTGCCCAAGTGGGTACCATCTCGGCCAATGGCGAAAGTGAAATCGGTCGTCAAATCGCCGAGGCGATGCAAAAGGTCGGCAACGAGGGTGTCATCACCGTCGAAGAAAACAAGGGCCTCGAAACCGAGACCGATGTTGTCGAAGGTATGCAGTTCGACCGTGGCTATCTGTCGCCCTACTTTGTGACAAACGCCGACAAGATGGTTGCCGACCTGGAAGATTGCATCGTCTTGCTGCACGAGAAGAAACTCTCGTCGCTTCAGCCGATGGTTCCGCTGCTTGAGCAGGTGATCCAAAGCCAGAAGCCGCTGCTGATCATTGCCGAGGATGTCGAAGGCGAAGCCCTGGCGACCCTGGTGGTGAACAAGCTGCGTGGCGGTCTGAAAATCGCCGCCGTCAAAGCCCCCGGTTTCGGTGACCGTCGCAAGGCCATGTTGCAGGACATCGCCGTTCTGACCGGTGGTCAGGTGATTTCCGAAGATCTGGGCATGAAGCTGGAAAACATCACCATCGACATGCTGGGTTCGGCCAAGAAAATCTCGATCACCAAAGACACGACCACGATCGTTGACGGTGCCGGCGACAAAGCCGAAATCGAAGCCCGCGTGGCCCAGATTCGCAACCAGATCGAAGAAACCACCAGCGATTACGATCGTGAAAAGCTGCAAGAGCGCGTGGCCAAGCTGGCCGGTGGTGTTGCCGTGATCCGCGTTGGCGGCATGACCGAGATCGAAGTGAAAGAGCGTAAGGATCGCGTCGATGACGCGCTGAACGCGACCCGCGCTGCGGTTCAGGAAGGCATCGTCGTTGGCGGCGGTGTGGCCTTGGTGCAAGCGGCCAAGTCGTTGGACGGCCTGAAAGGTGCGAACAACGACCAGGACGTTGGCATTGCGATCGTGCGCAAGGCGCTCGAGGCGCCGCTGCGTCAGATCGCCGAAAACTCGGGCGTTGATGGTTCGGTCGTGGCCGGCAAGATCCGTGAATCCGATGATCTGAAGTTCGGTTTCAACGCCCAGACCGAAGAATATGGCGACATGTTCAAATTCGGTGTGATCGACCCGGCCAAGGTGGTGCGTACCGCACTGCAAGACGCCGCCTCGATCGCCGGTCTGCTGATCACCACCGAGGCGATGATCGGTGACAAGCCTTCGAAAGATGGCAACAGCGGCGGCGGCATGGGTGACATGGGCGGCATGGGCGGCATGGGCGGCATGATGTAATCATCCGCACCGGATGTGATTTGGGAAAGGGGGCCTTTTGGCCCCCTTTTTCGTTTGGGCTGCGCGCTCAGGCGGGCGAAATTTCGACCCCCGGTCGCGCGCCGCCCAGATCCTGAAACGCCAGTTGCCGACAGGAAAACACCAGGATCTGTTGGTCCTGGGCGACGCGGGTCAGGGCGGTGAACATCCGCACGATCCGGTCGTCGTCGGAAAACACCAGCGCATCGTCCAGCACGATGGGCATATGCCGGCCCTGACGCGCAAACAGCCGGGCAAAGGCCAACCGTGTCAGGATTGCGATCTGTTCACGGGTGCCGCCCGACAGATCGTCGATCTGTTCGGCATCCTGCCCCCGTGTCAGCGCGCTGGGCAGAAGGCTGCCCGCGTCAAAGGTCAGCGCGGCGTCGCGGTGCAGGATCGACAGCAGCGGTTTCAGCTCGGCATGGACCGGGCCGAAATAGGTGTCCTGGGCCGCTGCACGTTCAGCCTCCAGCGCGTTGTGCAACCGGGTCAGCGCGGCCACCTTGCGCGCCAGTCGCGCCTCGGTCGTGCGCGCGGCGTCCAGTTGGCCGCGCAGATCATCGCGCTGTTCCTCGATGCCGCCGCCGGCCAGGGTGCGGATCTGGGCTGTCGTGGCGGCCAGACGTTCAGCCACCTGGGCGCGCTGGCGTGCGGCGGCGGTGACTGCCTCCTGGGCGCGCTGCACTTCGGCCTCGGTGGTGGCCAGATCGGGGGCGTCGGCGCTGAGCTGCGCCAGCGCCGCCTCGGCCTGCGCCAAAGCTTCGGCCAAAGCGGCTTCGCTGCGCAACAAAGCGGCACGGCGCGGCGCATGGGTGTCATCCGGGCCCGCCGATGCGCGCGCCTTGTTGCGCGCGTCGGCGGCAGACTCGGCGGTGACGCGCGCCTTGATTGCCGCCTCGCGGGCTTGGGTATGGTCGTCCGCCAAGGCGCGCAGCCTCTGGTTTGCCGTTTCCTGCGCCCCGCGCGCGGTCTCTTGCGCCGCCTGAAGATCCGCCATGGCGGGCAGCGGGGCCGCGTCGGCAGCGCCAGCCGTCAGCGCCGCCTCGGCCCGGGCGGCGTGCAGGGTGGCCAAACCTTCGGGCGCAAGGGTGTTGGCCACGGCATCGGCCAATTCCGACTGACGTTCCGCCGCGGCCCGCTCTGCCGCAAGGTGGCGCGCCGCCCCGATGGTGTCAGCCCCCGCTTCGGCCAGCACAGCGTCACGCGCCGCGATTGCCTGCGCCAGAGCCTGTGCCGCATCGGCGGCGCGGGCCGGCGCACGCACTGTCATCCGCCCGATGCCGGGCAGGTCAATCTGCGCCGTGCCGTCCAGCGTAATGGCCTGATCGCCCGCCACCGATGCGCCGTTCAAGGTGATACAGGCCGTACCGTCATAGATAATGTGCAGGGTTGTAACCTGTGCCGCCTGTGCCGCTTCGCTCTGGGCGACTGCGGCCACAGCGGCCTCGGCCCTTGCCAGCCAGCGGGCCGTGGCGCGAGAGGCCTTCATCCGCGCGCGCGCTGTGTCACGCTGGCTTTGGGCGGTTTCGGCCTGGGCAATTTTGCTGTCCAGTTGGGCAACCGTCGCGCGGGCCTGGCGCGCCGCATCCTGACGGCGGGCCGCGTTCAGCGTGGCCTCGGCGCGGGCAAGGGCGGCGCGCGTCTGCGCCTCTGTCGCCTTTGCAGTTTCGACATGGGCGCCCAGGTGCGTGGCCTCGGCCTCGGCCGCCTCGGCCGCTGTCTGTTTTGACGCGGCACCGGCTTGGGCGGTGGACAGCAGGGCCAGCGAGGCGAGAAAACTGTCCAGATCCGACCGGGCGGCCTTGGCCTGTAACGCGGCGATGTCGCGGTTTTGCCGGGCGGTGCTGACCTGCCCGGCGTGGGCGCGCGCGCTGTCCAGCGTCGCTGTCGCCTGGGCCAGCGCGCGGTCGCGCCGGTGTTTCGCCTCAGGGTGGTCCAGCCGGGCCAACAGCGCCTCGTCAGACCGGCGTTGGGTCAGCGCCCCGTTCAGGGTTTCCACCTGGGCTGACACACGGCCCAGTTCGACCTCGAGCGTCTCGACCCGTTCGGCGGCGGTTTTCCAGTCACCGGTCTTGCGGCCGGTTTTGGTGCGCAACGGCTCCAGATCCTCGGCCAGGCGGCGCATCACCCTGTCCATCCGGCGCCCGCCTGTCATGGCGTCGATTTCGCCCGCAACCGAAGACAGCAGATCGCGCCGGGTTTCCGTGAGCAACGTCTTTTCCTTTGCGGCGTCCGGTTCCAGGCCCAACAGCCCCTGGCGCACCCACAACAGCCCCGCCGGCCCTTCGCCCGCACCGCCCAGCAGAGTGGCGATCCAGCGTTCGGCAGCGTCATCCTGGGCAATGGTCGCCCCGTCCGACAGCCGCAGGATGCGCGCCGTCTTGCGGGCCAGAAACCGCTTTTCCACCCGGAACGCACCTTCATCGGTTTCGATTTCGGCGGCCACCTCGACCGCGCCACCGGCATAGGGTTGCAGGGATTTCACGGGTTTCGGGCTGCCGCTGTATTTCTCGAAGAACAAGGCGTGCAGTGCGTCGAAAAACGTTGATTTGCCAAATTCATTCGCCTCGGACACCACGGTAATTCCGGGCCCGATACCAGTGATCGAGGCACGCTGGCCGGTGAATTTGCGAACATTCGTCAGATGCAGGGCGTTCAGGCGCATTCAGGACTCCAACGCATAGGCAAACAACTGCGCCAGCGCGGCCTCGGCCACGGCGCGGGTTTCGGGGGGCAGCGCGGGATCGGCTGCTTCGCGCGCCAGGGCTTCGGCGGCGGCGCGCAGGGCCCCTTGCCGGTCGATCGCATCCAGATCTGCGGTGTCATGGGCCAGCGACAGGTCGGTGAAATCGGCGCGGTGCCACAGGAAATCGGGCGCCACCTGTTGCGCCGCCTGTTCCAGCGCCACGCGCGCCAAAGCGGGCGTGCGGCCGGTGACCACCAGATCGAACAGGCTGTGCGCCCGCTCGGCCAGGGGGGGCAAGGCGCGGTTGTGGGCGGCGGCGGCATCGTCGGTTTCGGCGAGGTCCAGCAGGGCGCGCCGCCACGCGACCGTGTCGGTGGGCAGGGGGGTGACGGCGGCGGGCGCGCCGGGCGCGGCCAGATCCACAAGCAACGCGCCGGGCGGGGCGGTGTGCCGGAAACTGTCCGCCTCGGGTGCGCCAGAATACCAGGTTTCAGCGCCCAGGCACAGCTGGCCATGCCAATCACCCAGCCCGAGATAGGCCAGGCCAGCGCGCCGCGCGCGATCCACCGGGATGACCGATGATCCACCGTCTTCGCTGCTGTCGAAATCGGTGACCGATCCGTGGGCCAATCCGATGCGCAGCGCGTCGCCCGTGGCGGCCCCGTCGAACCAGTCTGTCAGATCGCGCCCCGGATGCCGTTCGGCCGGTGGCGCGGGCAACAGCACGGCGGCGTCGCCCAACGGGTGCGGCGTGGGCGTCAACAGCACGGTGACATTGGCGGGCGCGTCCTGCACCACCTGGCGCCACAGTTCGGTCGCGTTGGCGTGGTCGTGGTTGCCGGGCATCACCACCCATTGCACATGGTCGGCGGCGGCCATGGCGTTCATCGCCTGGCGGATCACCGCCGGTGCCGGCGTCATCTGATCGAAGGTGTCACCGGCCAACAGGATGTGAGCCGCGCCATGGTCGTGCGCCAGGCCGCCCAGCCGGGTCAGCGCCCCGGCCCGCGCCTGGCGCAGCCGCACACGCACATCTTCGGGAAAGCGGCCAAACGGTTTGCCGAGGTGAAGGTCGGAAGAATGAAGAAACCGGATCATCGTGATCGCCTTGCAAGGCCCGTGTTTCGTCCGGGCGTGACCGCAGTTTTGCCCGCCCGCCTTGCCAGAGGGTTAACACATACCACTTGACTGCAAGGCTAGGGCATGGGCGCGGAATTGCGAAGGGGCAATCGCGCCTGTCTCTGCTGACGGTTCAACCGCGCCAGATGTCCTTGTGGATCATCACATCGGCATTGGGATAGCGTTCGCGGATGGCGCGGCGCAGCGCGGCGCCGATCGCATGGGCCTGTTCCAGGGTCTGCGCGCCGTCCAGTTCGATGTGCAGGTTGACGAAGGTCACGCTGCCCGCCGTGCGGGTTTTCAGGTCGTGAAACCCATAGACACCCGGCCAGCTGCGGGTCATCCGTGCGATCCCTGCGATCATTGCCGGATCGGCGGCGCGGTCCATCAGCGCATGCCAGGCACCGCCGCCGATGCGCAGCGCGCCAACGGCCAGCATTGCCGCCGCGCCCAGAGCAACCACAGAATCAATCTGCCCCAGGCCGAATCGCGCCGAAGCCCAAAGCGACAGTATTGCGCCGAGGTTCGGGATCAGGTCGGCAAGATAGTGCAGCCGGTCGGCCATCACCACACGGTTGCCGGTCTGCGCTGCGACCCGTGCCTGGTACATCACCAACGCCCCCGTCAGCACGATCGACAGCAACATCACCGCCATCCCCGCGCCTTCCGACACCAGCGGCGCGGGATGCCCCAGCCAAAGCCGCACCCCCGCTGCCGCGGCGATGACCCCGGCAGAGATCAGGATGAACACCGATTGACCCAGGGCCGCCAGATCCTCGGCTGAGGTGTGGCCGAAAGCGTGGTCTTCATCGGGCGGGCGCGCGGCATAGGTCACGGCGGCCAGCCCGCCAAGGGCGATCATCAGATCCACCCCCGAATCGGCCAACGATGCCGCCACCGACAGCGCGCCTGTCTGGGCAAAGGCCCACAGCTTGGCCAGCACCAGCACCGCGGCGACACTGACCGAGGCCAGGATCGCAGACTGGTTCAAACGCTTGGTCTGGGTTGGGGTGCGGGTCATGCGGCCGTGCTACAGCGTTGCGGAAAATATGCGGAACATGCCTTGCCGGATTTCATGTTCCAGCGCAGCCAGAGGCGCCGAACCTTCGGTTCAAGCTCATTTCGCAATTCTCTAGCGCTTGCACCGCTGCCGTGCAAGCGCGTCGGTCACTGCCAGGTTTCCTCGGGCGCGACCCCCCACAATGCGGCCTTGCGCACCCAGCCCTTGTATCCCTCGATGCGGATCCGGCACCAGTCCGGCGCACATTCCGACAGCCGTGCCACCACGCCCTTTTCCACGATGGCCACGACATTTGCGTTCGGGTCCGGCCGGGACAGCACATTCACCTGATCGGCTTCGATCAGCGCCGTGCGTGCCCCCGACAACAGCGATTAATGCACCCATCCGCCTGCACCGTCATGGTCGCGCACCTGGCGCCAGTGGCCGAATTCATTGGTGATCTGCAACGGCAGATCCTTGCGCTTGTACACCCAGTCGATCCGATGGCTCAGCGACGGACCGCGCCGCACGTTGCCCTCGACCGCCTTCATCGACACGAAGCGCGGGATCGGCAGCTGTGTCACCTGGCCCTTGCGGTCTTGCGCATCGGCGCTGTTCACGGCCCAGCCCATTGTCATCAGCATCACCAGAGCGCCACCCACGGCCACCCTGAAACCTGTTTGTTTGCTTGTCATTTGCCCTGTGCCACTTTGTGATTGCTGCCCAATTGCCGGTTTTCGGCGCCGGGGTCTGTCAGGCGCCCTTGTGCCTTGCCCCGTTCCTTGCCACTTTGCCCCAAGCCGAGGCCGATGGAAAGTTTGGGAGTGTCCGCCATGCCAGCTCAGCGTCTGAGTGTTGTTGTAACGCGACGGTTGCCCGAAGTGGTGGAAACCCGGATGAGCGAATTGTTCAATGTTCGCCTGCGCACCGAAGACGCGCCGATGACCCGAGACGAGTTGGTCAGCGCCGTGCGCGAGGCCGATGTTCTGGTGCCCACCATCACCGATCAGATTGACGCGGCGCTGTTGGCCCAGGCGGGTGAGCGGTTGAAACTTATCGCGCTTTACGGCGCGGGGGTTGATCGGCTGGATGTGGCGACGGCGCGACAGCGGGGAATTCTGGTGTCGAACACGCCCGGCGTGGTGACGGATGATACGGCAGACATGACGCTGGCGCTGATCCTTGCGGTCACCCGGCGGATTCCCGAAGGGCTGGCTGCGATGCAGTCGGGCAACTGGGCGGGCTGGGCCCCCACGGCATTTCTGGGGGGGCGGCTGTCGGGGCGGCGTCTGGGCATTCTGGGGATGGGGCGGATCGGCCAGGCGGTGGCGCGGCGCGCGGCGGCCTTCGGGATGCAGGTGCATTATCACAACCGCAAACGGCTGCGCCCCGAAATCGAACAGGCGCTGGACGCCACCTATTGGGACAGTCTGGACCAGATGGTCAGCCGAATGGACATCATCAGCATAAACTGCCCCCATACGCCCAGCACGTTCCATCTGATGAACGCACGGCGGCTGAAGCTGATGAAACCCAGCGCGGTGATCGTGAATACCTCACGCGGCGAGGTGATTGATGAAAACGCCCTGACGCGCGGGTTGCGCGCCGGTGAAATCGCCGGTGCCGGTCTGGATGTGTTCGAGCGTGGCCATGAAATCAACCCGCGGCTGCGCCAACTGCCCAATGTCGTGCTGTTGCCCCATATGGGCAGCGCCACCCTGGAAGGGCGGATCGAGATGGGGGAAAAGGTGATCATCAACATCAAGACCTTCGCCGATGGCCACCGCCCCCCCGATCAGGTGGTTCCGTCGATGTTGTGATCGGGAAAGGCGGCGGGCACGTCGTCAAACCCGTGATGTCGCGTCAATCGGTCGGTCACATCACTGACCCAGACCAGCAGGCCCGACACCTCGCCGCTGGGCAGGTGCCAGGGGCGCATTGTACACTGCATCACCCGCGCGCCAAGGCACGGCACGTCCAGCGTATAGTAATAGGTGGACGAACGGCCGGACATCGCCGATTGCATATGCCAGCGGCTGCGCCCCAGATACCGCTCGGCTCCGATCAGATCGGCCATGTGCAGGTTGTCGAACCGTGACCGGCTGCAACAATGGAACTCAAGATTGCCCCGGCTGGTGCACCGGTGCCGGAAATCCCGGTCCAGAAGCGATACGCGCGACGGCTGTTCGATGATCCGGGGCGCGGCCTGCGTAAGGGTGACGCCGCGCCGCATAAGACGGTCCAGCACCTCATGTGGCTGGGTCGAGCGGGATTGGCACGGCCCATCCGAGAGCAATTCATTGCCGCACCGCGCGATCAGATCCATAGCGATTGCCAGATCACGCTTGCTGCGGCTGCGGCGGGCACGGTGCAGGAAGAACTCAACCTTGGTGCGCAGTTGGTCGGTGCTCTCAGGATCGTGACGTTCGATACTGTCCATCAACGCGGCCAATCGGCGTGTCAGCGCGACACGTGTTTCCAACGTGACGTCCCGCACCAAGGACTGGGCCAGTCGGGCCTGTACCAGGTTGAAATCAGCGATCAGTCGTAAAAGTCGCATACTTTTATTCTGCCAGCCCCCGCAGCAATTTGCATCACCGGATTGTAAAGAAATGGCTGTGTTGCCGCAAGGTAAGGTAATGGAACCAAACGCACGTTGCAGTGTTGAAAAAAAGAATTAACGCAAACAGGAGTGAGAAAATGAATTGGGATCAAATCGAAGGCAACTGGAAAATGTTCAAAGGCAAGATTCAATCCAAGTGGGGGGATCTGACCGATGATGATCTGGATGTTGCCGAGGGCAACCGCGAACAACTGGAAGGCAAGATTCAGGAACGCTATGGCAAGACCAAGGAAGAAGCCCGCAAGGAAGTGGACAAATTTCTTGAAGACAACTGATCGGTTTCTGGCCTGACATGGCCCGGATCGCCGCGTCTTGCGGGCAAGCTGGCGAAAAAGTCCGCCGCGCTGCCTGCGGGATGACGGCAAACAGGTTCAGCCGCGCCACCCGTTGGCGCGGCTTTTGTGTGCCGCGTCGGTTTTGGGCCAAACTGCGTCGGACCACGCGCAACGCAACCTTGTACGTTTGCCACAGTGATCGCATCCACCCCCGGCAGGATTCGGCCCATGAAAACCCACGTCAAGGCTCTGGTCGTCGGCGGCGGTGCTGTCGGCACCGCGATCGCGTATCACCTGGCACGGGCGGGCTGGGCCGATGTGATGCTGCTGGAGCGCGACGAGCTGACCAGCGGGTCAACCTGGCATGCGGCGGGGTTGTTACCCTATTTCAACATGTCCTATGCGACCACCCACATTCACGATTATTCCATCAATTTCTACAAGACGCTTGAGGCGGAAACAGGCCTGAATGCGGGTTTTTCCGTGGTCGGCAATCTGCGCATGGCGCAAACCCGGGCGCGGATGGATGAATACGCGCTGTACGCCGCCACCGCCGAAACCTGCGCCGTGCCGTTCGACTGGATGACCCCGGCCGAGATCAAACAGCGTTGGCCGCTGATCCGCACCGATGATTTGCAAGGTGCGCTGTACCACCCCACCGATGGCTATATAAACCCGGCCGATGTGACGATGGCGATGGCCAAGGGGGCGCGGCAGCGGGGCGTCAGAATCGAACGCAAATGGCAGGTGGATGGATACGTCTGGACCGGCGATCACTGGGATGTCATTTGCACCCGGATGTTGGAAAAGGGCGGTAATTTGGTGGCGTCGGACGAACGGCTGGTCATTCACGCCGAACATGTCGTCACCGCCACCGGCAACCATGCACAACGCACGGCGGCCTTGTTGGGCCTGAGAATTCCTGCGATCCCCGTTGAACATCAGTTCATCGTGATGGAGCAAGACCCTGCATTGGTCGCGTTCCGCAAAACCCAGCCCGAACATCCGGTGATCCGCGATGCCGATGCGCAATCCTATGTGCGCGAAGAACGCGGCGGCTGGATTCTGGGCGTGTATGAAAAGAACGCCCCGGCGCGGTTTCAATATGGCGTGCCCGACAGTTTCCGCGCCGATCTGTTCCCGCTCGATCTCGAGCGGATCGAGGCGCAATATCTGGCGATGATCCACCGCATCCCGTCCTGCGAAACCTGCGGTCTGAAGGACGATTTCAACGGCCCGATCTGTTACACCCCCGATGGCAACCCGCTGATCGGGCCGGCGCCGGGGCTGCGCAACATGTGGCTTGCCGAAGGGTTTTCATTCGGCATCACGGCGGCGGGGGGCGCGGGGCATTACCTGGCGCAACAGATGGTGAACGGCGAGGCCGAGATCGACATGGCGTCGCTTGACCCGAAACGGTTCGGATCTTGGATGACCACCGAATATGCCATGACCAAGAACAAAGAGGCGTATGAGCACGTCTACATCCTGCATCACCCGGATGAAGACCGCCCCGCCGCCCGGCCCCTGAGAACCGCCCCCTGTTACGACAGGATGGCGGCGCGAGGCGCGCAATTCGGTCAGGTGAACGGCTGGGAACGGCCCAATTATTTCGCGCCCAAAGGGTTCAACGACCACGAGTCGCGCAGTTTTCGGCGCGGCGGCTGGTGGCAATTTGCGGTGGACGAGGCCCGGGCGATCCGCAACGGCGCGGGCCTGATCGATGCCACTGCCTTTGCCAAACACAGCCTGCGTGGACCCGGCGCCGCTGCCTTTCTCGACTGGTTCACCACAAATACCTTGCCCCGCGTCGGGCGAATCACCCTGACCTATGCGCTGACCGCCCAAGGCACGACGCGCAGCGAATACACCATTCTGCGCAGCGCCGAGGATGCCTTTACTCTGATTTCTGCCGGCGCATGGCAGGCCTATGACAGTGATTATCTGACCAAGGCGGTTGCAGACAGACAGGCCGATTTCGGGCCGATACAACTGTGCGATGTGACAGCGCAGTTTGGGGTCTTCGCCTTGGCCGGGCCGCGCAGCCGCGATGTTCTTTCGTCGCTGATCCGCGACCCGCACCCCGAGACGGCGCTGGGCAACAAGGCGTTTCCATGGCTGTCGGCCAGGCGGATCGAATTGGGCATGTGCCCGGTCAATGCGATTCGCGTGGCCTATACCGGCGAATTGGGGTGGGAATTGCACCACCCGATCGAGATGCAGAATTACCTGTTCGACCAGATCATGCAGGCGGGCGAACCCCATGGGCTGAAACTGGTCGGGGCGCGGGCGCAAAACTGGCTGCGGCAGGAAAAATCATACCGCGCCTTTGGCAATGAACTGGGCCGGGATGCCACGCCGCTTGAGGCCGGGCTGGACCGGTTCGTCGGCCTGACCAAGGATTTCCACGGCAAACAGGCGATGCTCGACAAAGGCATCCGCAGCAAATGCGTGACGCTGCTGATCGATGGCCCCGCCGATGCCGACCCCTGGGGGCGCGAGGCGCTTTATCATGGCGCTGATCGCGTTGGTCGGCTGACTTCGGGGGGGTATTCCGTGGTGTTCGGCAAAAGCATCGCCTTGGGATATGTGCGCCCCGATCTGGCGGTGTCGGGTACGGTGTTGCAGGTCCGGATGGAACGTCAGTTGTGGACCGCCACCGTCACCGAGGACAGCCCCCATGATCCGCAAAACACCCGCATCCGCGTAGACGGATAGGCGGGGCGCAATGCCCCGCCGCGATTGTTACAGGCTTGCGTCCAGCGCGGCGATCACCGCTTGGCCCATTTCCACCGTGGTGGCCGGTGTGCCGTCGCCCGCCTGCATCAGATCGGCGGTGCGCACACCATCGGCCAGCACCTTTTCGACGGCCTGTTCCAGGCGAGTCGCCTCGTCGCCCTGATCGAAGGAATACCGCAGCGCCATTGCAAAGCTCAGGATGCTGGCGCAGGGGTTGGCCTTGCCCGTGCCCGCAATGTCGGGGGCCGAGCCGTGCACCGGTTCATACAGCGCCTTGGGCCGCCCATTTTCCATCGGCGAGCCGAGCGAGGCCGAGGGCAACATCCCAAGGCTGCCGGTCAGCATCGCGGCCAGATCCGACAGCATGTCACCGAACAGGTTGTCGGTGACGATTACGTCAAACTGTTTCGGCCAGCGGGTCAGCTGCATCGCGCCGGCGTCGGCGTACATGTGCGACAGCTCGACATCGGGGTATTCAGCGTCGTGAATTTCGGTCACCACGTCGCGCCACAGCACGCCGGATTCCATCACGTTGGCCTTTTCCATCGAACACACCTTGTTCGACCGCTTGCGCGCCAATTCAAACGCCGAACGCGCCACGCGGGCGATTTCGGATTCGGTATAGCGCTGGGTGTTCAGGCCCACCCGCTCGTTGCCATCCTTGAACACGCCGCGCGGTTCACCGAAATAGATGCCACTGGTCAGTTCACGCACGATCATGATGTCGAGGCCCGACACGATTTCTTTCTTCATCGACGAAAAATCGGCCAGAGCATCAAAACACTGGGCCGGGCGCAGGTTGGCGTACAGGTCCATCTCCTTGCGCAGGCGCAGCAGGCCGCGTTCAGGCTTCACGCTGAAGTCCAGCTTGTCGTATTTCGGCCCGCCCACGGCACCCAGCAGCACGGCGTCAACCTGTTGTGCCTTTGCCATCGTTTCGTCGGTCAGCGGGGTGCCATGGGCATCATAGGCCGCGCCGCCCACCAGATCCTCGGACACATCAAAGGTCAGACCCCGGTTCGCGCCGAACCAGTCGATGACCTTGCGCACTTCGGCCATCACTTCTGGGCCGATCCCGTCGCCGGGCAGGATGAGGAGAGAGGGGTTGGACATCGCGTGGCTCCTTGCAATTCGTTGCCGGTGGCCTAGCGCGCGCCGTGACAGGGGTCAAGCTGACACGCTGGTCCGGTCAATCTCAACCGCCAAGCGCCAGATCGACCCAGACAAGGCGATGGCGCGATGCGCCGGTGCCGCCGTCGCCCAGCAAGGCCGCCAAAGGATCACCCGGTTCCGGCCAGAACACGCCCGCCCTCTGCACGCGCCAGTGGGCCGAGGGCAGGATGTAATCCACCCGCAGATTGCCCGGATCACCTTCGCGGGCATCGGGCCAGTCGACGGTGTCAAGGGCAGGATCGCCGCGGTGGTGCGCGTTCACCCCGCCATCGCGCAGCGCGGCCAGCGGCGCACCGGCGCTTTTGGGCTGCGGGTCTTGCAACCGCGAATCGCCCAACAGCAGGGTCAGGGCATCGGGCCGCCCGTCGCCATCCACCGGGTCAAGGTTGGCATCGCCAACAATCACGAAGGGGCTGTCGGGCGGTGCGGTTTCAAGCGCACCGTCAAGATAACGCAGCCAGAACGCCGCTTCGTCATGGTTGCGCCGGCCGTTGCGGTCTTCGGGGCCGTCGAACACTGGGGGCGTGGCGTGCCATGTCAGCAGATGAAGCGCGGTGCCATCCGGCAGGCGCAGCGCGACATCCCAGTGGGCAACCGACGCCAGCCGCTGAACCGACAGGCCGGGGCTGTCGCGGGGCGGTATGGCGCCGGGCAGATCGCGCCACAACAGGCCGCTGAAATCGCGGCTGGCCGCTGTGTCGATCGGCAGGGCCGACAGCACCGCCATACCGCCCTGACCGGCAAACCGGCCAAAGCCCTGGGCATCGCGCGGCTCGCCCAGACGGCCGTTGCCGTCCATGTCCTGGCCGGTGGCCCTGCCAGTGTTGGGTCGCAGGGCAAAGTGATGGGGCAGGGGATGCCCCGCCGCGCCAATCAGGCCGGCCAGAGCGCTCAGCGCCAGACCGTCGTAATCGTAATCGACGCCTTGCAGCACCAGAACATCGGGGGCGACCCTTGCGATGATCCCGGCCACCAGTGCCGCCTGTTCGTCGCCCTTACGCAGATCGCGCAGCAACAGGCCCGGCCCCGCGCGCGACAATTCGACGTTGAAGGTGGCAATACGCAGGGTTTCGGCCCGGGCCGGTGCGGCCAACCCCATGGCCAGTGCACAGCCAACGATCAGACAGGCAGAAGGCCGACGTCGCTGATCGTGGTCTGCTTGCGCTTTTGCGTAATCATTTGGGCGATCCGCGCCATGGCAATGCCGCGCATCAGCAGAGAGGCGGGAAAGAAGGCCCAAGCGGTCACCGTCCAGATAAGGGTTTGCGGGCTGGCGTGAGAGACCGCGCCGAGCAGGTTTGGCGCCGAGGATACCACCGAAGGCATGAGAAAAGGCAGCAGAATTCCCAGAACGATGTTGATCGACGCGTCGCGCCGCAGCCGCGACACAACCTCGCCCCCCGCTGTTGGGTCGAAGGTGGGCAGGTTGGTCCAGACATTGAAGCTGCCGTTTTGCAGCGGCCAGCCGCTCCGCCAGACGGCGACGCCGAACACCGCCAGCGAGATCATTGAAATCAGATAGGCAAGGCAGGCCAGTGCGCGCAGCACGTCCAACTGGGCCAAAGGCGCGTCTTCGGGCAACATGAGAACCACAAGACGCACGGGGCTGTACGCAAAATCGAACACGCGGGCGAACAGGTTGCCGACAGACTGGATGAACTCGGCCAGAAGCGTCGGGCTGGTCTGGCCCTTCATGACGACCGACAACAGGAAAACCGTCAGAAACAGGCTGGTGAACCGGATCCGGTTGAACGGTGGCGCTTCGCGGAATTCAAACAGGCATGGATAGGCTGAGTTGTATTCTAACACCGTCAGCACGCCCGCGGACAGCGCCAGCAGCATCACCACCTGCGCCGTGTCAGGCGACACACCGGGCAGCAACAGCGCCGGCGTCGTTATCAGCAGCGCCACCAGGAACCCCCTGAGACAAGCGCCCAAAAGCCGCGAAATCACTGCCATTTACCCTCAACCTGGACGGATGCGATGCGATGCCGCGCCCTTGTTCCAAACTGTTGTGCCACTTTGTGGCGGTCTGCCTCAATCTTGCCCAAGTTTTGCCCACTTTCACGTCGCTTCTCAACGTCTTGTTAAACATGACGAAAACTTTGGGTCTTTTGAGGGTGCAACTGGTGCGTCTTTGCATCAATGTTTCGATAAAAAAAAGGCAGCCCTCGGGGCTGCCTCAAGATGTTGTGGATGCGCCCGAACCGGGCACAAACGGTCAGACCCAAGGGCGGCTTTGTGCGGCCTTGGCTTCGAACGCGTCGATCGAGGCGGCTTTTTCCAACGTCAGGCCGATGTCATCCAACCCGTTCATCAGGCAATGTTTGCGGAAGGACTCAACCTCAAAGCGGATCTGTTCGCCGTCCGACGTGGTGATGACCTGATTTTCCAGATCCACGGTGATGCGGGCGTTTTCGCCCTTTTCCGCGTCCTTCATCAGGATATCCACCTGGTCTTGCGGCAGAGGGATCGGCAGGATGCCGTTCTTGAAACAGTTGTTGAAGAAGATGTCGGCAAAGCTGGGCGCGATGACGCAGCGGATGCCGAAATCCTTGATCGCCCAGGGGGCATGTTCGCGCGACGATCCGCAGCCGAAATTTTCACCGGCAATCAGGATTTCCGCATTGCGATAGGCCGGTTTGTTCAGCACGAAATCGGGCCGTTCATTGCGGTCGTCATCATAACGCATCTCGTCGAACAGATTCACCCCCAGGCCGGTGCGCTTGATCGTTTTCAGAAAGTTCTTGGGGATGATCATGTCGGTGTCGATGTTGATCATGTCCATTGGCGCCGCAACGCCGGTCAGCTTTTCGAATTTTTCCATAATGTACTTCCTGGTTTAGGGTTGGGCGGCGTGTTGGTCTTGACGGCGCATGAAGTCCGCGAACAGCGGGACGGTGAACGCAAGATAGCCGTGCTCGGCACTATAGATCATGCCCTTGTGAATGATGCTTGCCCGGCTGGGGCCAAGGGAACGGGTACTTCGGTTCATGGCCTTGGCGATGTCGGCAATAGGATATGGGCCGTCGCCCAATTTTGCCATAGCGGCAACAAAACTGGTTTCTGCCCGTGTCAGCCGGTCCATGCGCACCTTGAAGAAACCTTCGTCCAGCGAGGCAAGAACGGGTTCATAGGCAATATCCACATCGTTCAGCACAATCATCGGATCGTTTGAAACGTCCCATGCCTTTGAGCCCCATTCCTGAATGAAGAACGGATAACCGCCTGTGATGTTTACGATTTTCTGAACCGCATCGTCGGCAATCTGCGCGCCTTCGTTTTCGATGGGGCGCTGGATGGCAATAGACGCGGCTTCGCCGTCCAATGGGCCGATAGAGGGATAGGTAAAAAGCCGCTCGGCATAGGATTTCGCTTCACCGGCAAGACGCGCCACCTGGGGCAACCCTGCCCCTGCGAAAACGATGGGATAATCCGATTGCGAGACCCGGTGCAACGAAACGATCAGCGCCGAAAGATCAGTGGGCGACAAATACTGCACCTCATCAATCAACAAAAGCCATCCTCGCCCTGCGGCCTTGGCGGCTTGGCCAAGGGTCTCGAACAGATCCGGCAAATCGAACTGGATATCACCGCTGTCGGCCAGCCCCGGTTCAGGGCCTGTCGCCCCTTCGATGCCGACGCCGATGCCACCGGCCTCAATCTTAAATGCTGAAGCAAAGTTTTGCAGGCCGCGCAAACCTTTGGTTGCGATATGCTTTGCCGCCACCACGCCGGACAAGGATCGCATCGCCTTACGCATTTCGGGAACGATCAGGCGGGCGAGGTTTGCATCTTCGGGGGCCTCGATCCGCGAAACCAACAGCCCTTCGTCCGCGCCGATTTTGCGAAACTCGTTCAAAAGCACGGTCTTGCCCGTTCCACGCAGCCCCAACAACATCATGGGCCGGGCGTGGCGGTTCAGCATGGCGCGGCGGCAAATCGTGGTTGCGGCCTCAATGATATCGTCACGGCCTGCCAATTCTGGCGGTCGCCGCCCCGCGCTGGGCGCGAAGGGGTTTCTCACTGGGTCCACGATGTTACTCCGACTAGGATAACCTAGCATAGTATACGGAAATTCCCTATACTATGCTAGGTATCGATAGGTTTTACATCATTTCCCGCACATCGGTCAGGTGGCCGGTCACTGCCGCCGCCGCCGCCATGGCCGGGCTCATCAGGTGGGTGCGGCCGCCGCGGCCCTGCCGGCCTTCGAAATTGCGGTTCGACGTGGCGGCGCAGCGCTCGCCGGGTTCCAACTGATCGGGGTTCATCGCCAGGCACATCGAGCACCCCGCAAGGCGCCATTCAAACCCGGCGTCGATGAACACCTGGGCGATGCCCTCTTCCTCGGCCTGGGCGCGCACGAGGCCCGAACCGGGCACCACCATGGCGCGCATCCCCTCGGCGATCTTCTTGCCCTTCAGGATGGCGGCGGCGGCGCGCAGATCCTCGATGCGGCCGTTGGTGCACGACCCGATGAACACGGTGTCGATCTTGATCTGGTTCAACGGCGTGCCCGCCGTCAGACCCATGTATTCCAGCGACCGCTTGGCCGCGTCCACCTTGCCGCCCTTGAAATCCTCGGGGGCAGGCACGGATGCGGTGATCGGCAGAACGTCCTCGGGCGAGGTGCCCCAGGTGACCACCGGCGCGATGTCTTCGCCGCGGATCGTGATCACCTTGTCCCAATGGGCGTCGTCATCGCTGTACAGGGTTTTCCACCAGGCCAGCGCCGCCTCCCACTGGGTGCCTTTCGGGGCGTGGGGGCGGCCCATGCAATAGGCGAATGTCTTTTCATCCGGCGCGATCAGACCGGCCCGCGCGCCGCCCTCGATGGCCATGTTGCAGACGGTCATCCGGCCTTCCATGCTCAGGTCGCGAATCGCCTCGCCGCAGTATTCGATGACATAGCCGGTGCCGCCGGCGGTGCCGGTCTTGCCGATCACCGACAGGGTGATGTCCTTGGCGGTGACGCCCGGCGCCAGCTTGCCGGTGATTTCCACCTTCATGTTCTTGGATTTCTTCGAGATCAGCGTCTGGGTGGCCAGCACATGCTCAACCTCACTGGTGCCGATTCCGTGGGCCAGCGCGCCAAAGGCCCCATGGGTGGCGGTGTGCGAATCGCCGCAGACCACGGTCATGCCCGGCAGGGTCCAGCCCTGTTCGGGGCCGACGATGTGCACGATCCCCTGACGGATGTCGGACACCGGGTAATAATGTACGCCGAAATCGCGGGCGTTCTTGTCCAGCGCATCGACCTGGATGCGCGACTCGTCGTTGTCGATATGCACGTCCCGGCCCGGCGTGGTGGGCACGTTGTGATCGGGCACGGCAATTGTCTTGTCCGGGGCGTGCACGGTGCGGCCTGCCATGCGCAGACCTTCGAAGGCCTGGGGGCTGGTCACTTCGTGCACCAGATGGCGGTCGATATACAGCAGGCAGGTGCCATCCTCGGCCTCGTGGGCGATGTGGGCATCCCAGATCTTGTCATACAGTGTCTTGGAGGACATGTGCGTGTCTTTCGGTGTTGGGTAATATTGGGGAGGATCGGGTTTGGAAAAGGCAATGCCGCCCGCTCAGAGGCTGGCCAGCACCGTCAGCGATGCGCCGAAAAACCGCCAGGGCAGGCGCGCGCGATCATCCATGTCGAAAACCTGTGTCATATGCGAAGGGATACAATGGGCAAGGTTGTGTCGCAAGATGATTAGGCGCGCGGTGCCGCTGCACGGCGCAGCCGGTCGTTGATCGCCGCACCCAGGCCGGTGTCGGGAATGGGCGATACGGCGATGTGCGGCGCGCCCAGATCGTCAAGGCGGCGCAGATGGCGGAACAGGTTCGCCGCCGCCTCGGCCAGATCGCCGGTAGGTGACAGGTTCAGGTCGGCGTGCACAGGGCCAAAGCCCAACAGCGTTTCACCAGGCGCGGGCGTGGTCACGTTCAGCCGCACCGTGCCACGGGGGGCATAGTGCGAGGCCAGTTGTCCCGGTGCCGTCACCTGTGCGCCATCGCCGGGCCGGGCGAGCGGCGCGCCCAGAAAGGCCCCGATCGTTTCGGCGGGCAGGCCACCGGGGCGCAGCAGGGTTGCCACCGGATCGAAACCGACGATTGTGGATTCCAGCCCCACGCCGCAGGCCCCGCCCTCCAGCACCGCGTCGATCCGCCCGCCCAGCCCGTTCAGCACATGCCGGGCCGTGGTGGGCGAAACCCGCCCTGATGGATTTGCCGAAGGTGCCGCAATCGGCCGCCCTGCCGCGCGCAACAGGGCGCGGGCAAGCTCCAGGTCAGGGATGCGCACCGCCACCGTATCCAGCCCTGCGGTAATCAGCGGCGAAAGCCCCGCCCCGCCGCGCAGCGGCAGCACAAGGGTCAGCGGCCCAGGCCAGAACGCGCGGGCCAGTGCCAGGGCACGCCTGTCCAGAACGGCAAAGCGATGCACATCCTCCAGATCGGCCAGATGCACGATCAGCGGGTTGAACCGGGGCCGCCCTTTTGCGGCAAAGATCGCAGCGACCGCGCGGTCGTTCGTGGCATCCGCACCCAGACCATAGACGGTTTCCGTCGGAAAGGCGACCAGCCGCCCCGCCACCAACAGGCGAGCGGCGGCGTCCGGGTCGTGCAGGATTTGGGTGGCGATCAGGCTCATATCCGGTGACGCTGCGTTTTGACTTGTCGGGTCACGCCATGCGGCCCAAGTTAGCGTCAATGCCTTAGTCGCACGCGCCGAAAATGCCAAGCGCACCCTGTTCGAACCCTGGAGACTCTTATGCCCTACCGTGCCCCCGTCCGTGACTTTGCCTTCCTGCTGGATCATGTCGTCGGGCTGGATCGGGTCAGCGGCACCGCGCTGTTTGCCGAGGCAACAGGCGACGTGACGCAGGCGATTCTGTCCGAAGCGGCCAACCTCAGCGAAGGTGTACTGGCCCCTCTGCAACGTCCGGGCGACACGCATCCTGCGGTTCTGGAAAACGGTGTCGTGCGCACCTCGCCCGGTTTCGCGCAGGGGTATCGCGCGATTGCCGATGGCGGCTGGATCGGCATGGCGGCCAGCCCGGACCACGGCGGCATGGGCTTGCCCATGGTGCTGACCACGGCAGTGAACGAAATGATGTCGTCGGCCTGTCTGTCGCTGCAACTGAACCCGCTGATGACCCAGGGCCAGATCGAGGCGCTGGAACATCACGCCAGCGATGCGCTCAAGGCGCTGTACCTGCCGAAACTGATTTCGGGCGAATGGTGCGGCACGATGAACCTGACCGAACCCCAGGCGGGCAGTGATGTGGGCGCGCTGCGCACCAAGGCCGAACCGAACGGCGACGGCACCTATGCGGTGACCGGGCAAAAGATTTACATCTCGTGGGGTGACAATGATTTTGCGGGCAATGTGTGCCATCTGGTTCTGGCCCGCCTGCCCGACGCGGTGCCGGGAACCAAGGGAATTTCGCTGTTCATGGTGCCAAAGTTCATTCCCGACGCAAATGGCAATCCGGGCCGGCGCAACGATTTGAGCGCCGTCAGTCTGGAACACAAGATGGGCCTGCACGGCAGCCCCACCGCGGTGATGCAGTATGACGGCGCCACGGGCTGGCTGGTGGGCCCCGAACATGGCGGCATGGCAGCGATGTTCACGATGATGAACAACGCCCGCCTTGGTGTCGGTGTGCAGGGCATCGGCGTGGCCGAGGCGGCGTATCAGCACGCGCTGGCCTATGCGCTGGGGCGCAAACAGGGGCGTGCGGCGGGCACCGGCGCGATCGTCGAACATGCCGACGTGCGCCGGATGCTGATCACGATGAAGGCCGAAACCCAGGCCGCGCGGGGCATTGCCCTGTTCTGCGCCGTGGCCATCGACATGGCCCGCGCCACCGGCGGCGCCGAATGGCGCGCCCGCGCCGCGTTGCTGACCCCGATCGCCAAGGCGTTCGGCACCGATGTTGGCATTGAGGTGGCACAAATGGGTGTGCAGGTGCATGGCGGCATGGGGTTCATCGAGGAAACCGGCGCCGCCCAGTATTATCGCGACGTGCGGGTGACCGCGATCTATGAGGGCACTAACGGCATACAGGCAATGGATCTTGTGGCGCGCAAGATGATGGATGGCGGCGAGGCGGCGTTCCATCTGCTGGACGAAGTGCAAGAACAGGCCGAGGCCGCCCGCGCCGCCCACCCCGATCTGGCCACGGCGGTGTGGAACGCCGCCGAGACTCTGCGTGAAACCACCGAATGGCTGGTCGGGCAAGACATCGAGGACCGGTTCGCCGGGGCGGTGCCGTATCTGCGGGCCTTCGCGCGGGTGCTGGGCAGCCATGTTCACCTGAAATCCGCCGTGGCCGGGGATGGCCCGCGCGTTGCACTGGCCGACTTTTATATCCGCCGGTTGCTGCCGGAACATACTGGCCTGCTGGCGCATACGCGGGCCGGGGCGGCGGGGCTGTTCGCGCTGTCGACCGACGATCTGGCCGCGTGATGGAGGGTGGGGCTCCCCTGCGGTATCCTTTCGAGGTGCCAGCACCCGGCGCGGCGGTCGAGGTGGCGCCCGGGGTGTTGTGGACGCGCCTGCCGCTGCCCATGGCGCTGGACCATGTGAATGTCTATGCGCTGGACGATGGCGATGGCTGGTGCATCGTGGACACCGGATTTGACAGCCGCAAAAGCCGCGCGGTGTGGGAAACCCTGTTGTCCGGCGCGCTGGCGGGCAAAGCTGTGACGCGGGTTCTGGTCACCCATCACCACCCCGACCACATCGGCCTGGCCGGATGGTTTCAGGCGCAGGGGGCCGAACTGATCACCACGCGCACCGCCTGGCTGATGGCGCGGATGCTGGTGCTGGACGATCAGGATCGCCCGACGCGCGAAACCCTGACCTTCTGGCGCGGCGCGGGGATGGACCGCGCGGTGTTCGACCAGCGGGCGGGCGAGCGGCCGTTCAACTTTGCGGATGTGGTGGCGCCGCTGCCGCTGGGCTATACCCGCATTGTCGAAGGTGACACCCTGCGCATCGGCGGGCGCGACTGGGCCGTGCGCATCGGCAACGGCCACGCGCCGGAACATGCCACGCTGTGGTCCGGCGATGGCATCGTTCTGGGGGGCGATCAGTTGATCCCGTCGATTTCACCAAACCTTGGCGTCTACGCGACCGAGCCTCTGGCCGATCCGGTCGCCGACTGGCTGGAGGCGTGCGAACGGCTGTCAGCCTTTGCCACCGACGATCAGCTGGTTCTGCCCGGTCACAAGCTGCCCTTTACCGGGTTGCCCACGCGTTTGCGGCAGTTGATTGAAAACCACCACGGCGCGTTGGAGCGGCTGGCCGGGTTCCTGACCCAACCCCGCACAGCCGCCGAATGTTTCAAGGTGATGTTCAAACGTGACATCGGCCCCGGTGAATACGGCCTCGCCCTGGTCGAATCCTATGCCCATTGCCAGCATCTGTGGCACGCGGGCCGCGCCACGCGCAGCATGGGCGATGATGGTGCATGGCTGTGGCAAGCGGTGCCCTAGGCCGCGCTGGGCAACCCGAGGTCGCGGTATTCGGCGGCCAGCCCGGTCAGCACCAACAGCCGGTCAGGTGCGACACAGCGCCAGCGCAGCCCGTCATCTTCCAAAGGTTCCGAGGCAATGGCGCGCCCGCCGTTGTCCAGCGTGTCGGACAGATACAGCGAAGGGCACTGTCCGTCGGACGCATGGCGCAGGGCGAAAAGCGATGCACCGTCACCGAACACACAGGTCAGCCGCACCGGTCCATCGGGCGTGTCCTCGCCCAGATCGGCCAGCGTGGCACTGAACGCGGCAACCGGATCGTCGGCCAACCCGTGGGACAGCAGCGTCAGGAACAACAACTCTGAATCCGTGGTGCCGCGCCGATGCTGGTACAACGCATCGGGCAGCGCCGCCTCAAGCCGGCGGCGGATGCGGGCGATGTGGGGCACCTGGCCATTGTGGCAGAACGCCCAGTTGTCATAGGTGAACGGGTGGCAATTGCTGCGCGATGTTTCGCCAACTGTTGAAGCGCGGATATGGGCAATGAACAGCGGGCTGCGCACCATGCGGCACAGCGACAAAAGGTTGCCGTCGGCCCATGCGGGCAACACGTCGCGGTACAGCCCCGGCTGGGTGATACCGTCCTGATACCAGGATATGCCAAATCCGTCGCCATTCACCGCCAGCTTTGCCTCGGTCGCATGTTGCGACTGGCACAGCAATGAATGGGTGGGCCGTACCACGATATTTTCCAGAGGAATGGCGGGGCCTTGATAGGCGGCGATGCGGCACATCGGCGGTCAGTGGGGCGAACGGTTTTCGATCCGCGCGTGCAGCTTTCGGATGGTGCGCGACGCGGTGGTTTCGCACAGCGCCGGGATCGCTGCATGAATCAGCGCAGCCCCCGCAGCAAAGGCCAGCGTGCCAGCAAAGGTGGCGGCAAAACGCATGTGTTCGAAATAGGTTTCGTCCACTGTCCGGGGGTGATTCAGGAAAATGCGGTCGAGGGCGGCTTTGGGCATGGGGGTTCTCCGTCAGACTTACGTTGCGACAATAGCACCCGGCGCAGATGGAAGTATCCCAAATAATCCTGTACTTTTGATAAAATACGGGACATCATCCCAGGATATGCACAAACTCGATACATCTGATTGCCGCATTCTGCGCGAACTGCAACGTGACGCCACCCTGTCGATGGACGATCTGGCCGAGCGTGTGCACCTGTCGCGCAATGCCTGTTGGCGACGGATCAAACAGATGGAGGCTGCGGGGCTGATCCGCGCCCGTGTTACGCTGTTGGATCCGGTCTTGCTGGGCTGTCCGCTGTCGGTCATCGTGCTTGTGAAGACCTCGAACCACGATGCGGACTGGATGGCGAAATTCGACGCCGCGGTGCGCGCGATGCCGGAAATCGTCGGGGCACATCGCATGTCGGGCGATCTGGACTATGTTCTGCGGGTGCGTGTCGCCGACGTGCCCGCCTATGACCTGTTTTACAAGGCGCTGATCGCCCGCGTGCCGCTCAGCGACATTTCCGCCGGTTTTGTCATGGAGGATCTAAAAGAAACCACCGCCTTGCCACTGCCCCCGGTCTGAAGGGGCATGTGGCGATTTTTGAGTATTTGGACAAAGAAGAAACACTGTGCCCCTGCACGCCGACCCCGCAAGTTCAGGGCCACCGGACGGCGCGAACAGGCGGTTTCCGCTGCACGCTGCCGTGCCGTGCCCGCCTGCGGGCCGGACCGCAGCGATCAGCGTGTGGGCCGGCCGTCATTCACCAGAACAGCCCGTCCCTCCAGCGTGGTTTGCGTCAATCCAACAGTCGAGATCACGTCCAGCGTTCCCCTCATTCCGGCTTCGTCGGCCAGAATATAACCGTCCATGGTGACGTCGAGAGTTTCGTTGCGATCGCCCCAGTCCAGCAGACCGCTGCCGGATGTGTTCAGGCGACCGCCATCCTGAGTTCCGGCGAGGTGTACGCTTCCGCCGGCGCGTGCGCCGCTGCGGTCGTAGAAATCCCACATCGAGGCGGTCACGGCGTCGCTGCCGAAATCGACAGTCACTGCCATATCGGCAATCAGATCGGGATTGCCCGTGACGGGTGCCCGGCCGTCGCCCTCAAACCCGCCTTCCGGACGCAATGCCGCAACGCCGTTGAAGGTGGCACTGCCAGACGTGCGCAGGGCGTGGCCTTCAAGGGGTTTGTACATGAAGAATTGCCGATCAAGGGCCGCATATTCTGCATTCAATGCGTCGCGCCCCGGTTCATCAATCTGCCCCGCTGCTGGCCCGATCTCTGGCCCCGCGCCACCGCTGCCTGTGCATCCCGCAAGGCCAAGACCAAGAAGGATTGCAGCAATAAGGGGACGTGTTTCGCAAAATTTCATTCCGTTGCTCCTGTTTGCAAACCTTCCGGCAACTGCATTGCCGTGGTGTGGCGTGCCGTTGGATTGGGGCCCAAGATTGACGGAATTCTGGCAAAAGGCCGGATTTGCGAAAAATTGGCGCGACATGTGCATCCGGGGCATTGCTGTGCCGCCGCTTTTGAACGGAATGATCGAGCGGCGGGTGTGAAAATGCACGCGATCTGGGTCGTGACAGGGCGGGTGGAATGGTCTATTCGGTATTCAACACAGCGTATGAGGAGCCACAGCCATGGCACAACACAGGCCCGGAACGATGGACATCAAGGACAAGGAAAAAACCTTCGCCGCGTTCGTGACACTGACAACGCGGGTGGTGATTGGCATCATCGTTTTCCTGATCTTTCTTGCGTTGGTCAACGGCTGAGGCGGCGCGCGTGATAGTACGGCTGTTTGCCACGTTGGCGCTGATCGCGCTGGCAGGATGTACGGCCGTGTCTGTGGTGGCGCCGATGGAAGAGGTGCAACGCCGCGCCTATGCCCATCCGGGGCCGACATCGTTGACGCTGTATACGGTGATCAACAACCGCTCGGGCGCCGGGGCACATACCGCCCTGATGGTCAGCGGCAGCCAGAGGGTGCTGTGGGATCCGGCGGGATCTTTTTATCATCCCTATGCGCCCGAGCGGAACGACGTGCTGTTCGGGTTCACCCCCAACGTGCAGGCGGTTTACATCGACTATCACGCGCGCGAAACGTTTCGCATCGTTGAACAGACGATAGAAGTGCCAGCCGACGTAGCCGAACGGGCGCTGCTGCTGGTTCAGGAACAAGGGGCGGCCAGCCAGGCCACATGCTCGATCACCACGACGAACATCCTGCGTAAACTGCCGGGGTTCGAAGGGTTTCCCGCCAGCTATTACCCCGTCAAGACGATGCAGGCCTTTGAAAAACGCACCGGCGTGACCGGACGCACGATCACTGACCACGATGCCGATGACAACCATGGCGTGCTGATACGGGTCACCCGGCCGAAAGCCCCCGCCGAAGGCTAGGCCACCACGGCTTGTCGAGTTGCAATGCGCGCCGCCCGTCGTCATATACAGCCCAGCAGCGCGACAGCCGCAGGAGACGTGATGACGACCTATCTTGAATTCGAGAAACCGCTTTCCGCCATCGAAGGCAAGGCAGAAGAGCTGCGCGCCATGGGCCGGGCGAACGAGGGTACGGATGTCGAAAAAGAGGCCGCCGCGCTGGACAAGAAGGCGGCCGAAATGCTGGCCGAGATGTACCGCACGCTTAGCCCCTGGGCAAAGTGTCAGGTGGCGCGCCACCCGAATCGTCCGCATTGCGGTGATTACATTGCCACGTTGTTCACTGATTACACGCCTTTGGCGGGAGATCGGAACTTTGCCGACGATCACGCCGTCATGGGCGGGCTTGCGCGGTTTCACGACCGCCCCGTCGTGGTGATCGGCCATGAAAAGGGCAACGATACCAAGACGCGGCTTGAACGCAACTTCGGCATGGCCCGCCCCGAGGGGTATCGCAAGGCAATCCGCCTGATGGATCTGGCCGACCGGTTCAACCTGCCGGTGATTTCGCTGGTCGACACGCCGGGTGCTTTTCCCGGCAAAGGCGCCGAGGAACGCGGCCAATCCGAGGCGATCGCGCGCAGCACACAGAAATGCCTTCAAATCGGCGTGCCGCTGATTTCGGTGATCATCGGTGAAGGCGGGTCAGGTGGGGCTGTGGCCTTTGCCACCGCCAGCCGCCTCGCGATGCTGGAACATTCGATCTATTCGGTGATTTCGCCCGAGGGTTGCGCCAGCATCCTGTGGAAAGACGCCGAAAAGATGCGCGAAGCCGCCGAAGCCTTGCGCCTGACCGCGCAGGATCTGAAAAAGCTGGGCGTGATCGACAAGATCATCCCGGAACCGCTGGGCGGTGCCCAACGCGATCCGGTGGGCGCCATGGCGAGTGTGGACAAGGCGGTGACCGGGCTGCTTGGGCAACTCGACGGCATGTCGCGCGATTCCATCATCGCAGAGCGGCGGCAAAAATTTCTGGCGATGGGGGCAAAGGGCCTGGCCGCCTGACCTGCGCCGATGCTAGCGGACAGGCGGCGGCAGTGCGGTGAAACCCGCCCCGGCCATCAGCGCATCGGACCGCGTTTCAATCATGCGTTCAAGCTGTGCCATGAACTGTCCCTTGGGCAGGCCCGGCGGGATTGGCGACAGAAATTCGACCACCGCGATGCCCGGCTTGCGATATACGCCGCGCTTTGGCCAGAACACGCCGACATTGCAGGCCACCGGCACGCAGGGCTGTTGCAACTTTTCGTAGAGAACCCCGGTGCCCATCTTGTACGGTCGGCGCACACCCGGTGCCACGCGGGTGCCCTGGGGATAAATCGTGAGCTGTCCGGGGGCGCCTGAATCGGCCGCCACGTCGCGCACCATCTTGGTGATTGCCTGCCCGCGCTTGCCCCGATCGACAAAGACACAGCCGATGCGCCATGCGTAAAGGCCCAGAACCGGCGCCCAGATCAATTCGCGCTTGGCAATGAACCGGGCCTGTGGGAGGGCGGTGAAGATCATAAGAATGTCGAGGAACGACTGGTGCTTAGCCGCCACAAGGGCAGGGCCAGTGGGCGGGGTGCCGCGCACCTCGCAGCGCAACCCGATCATCCAGCCCGCTGACCACTGCACATAACGGCAATAGCTGTTGCAGCCAGCATAGGCGCCGGCGCGCGACACCGCCGCCCAGGGCAGAAACACCAAAGCCACCACAGGCATCGCCACATACATGTTGATGTTGAACAACAGCGAGCGCAGCCATTGCAGGGCATATCGCATCAGGTGATCTCCTTCAAAGCGCGCAGTGCGGCAAGTCGGGTGGACCAGAACGCAATGACCGCCGCAAGGGGCGGAATGACCAGCGGCAAAATCCACCCCGCCCCGGTAAAGCCGAGACCGGTCAAGAACCCTCCGGCCGGATCGGCCTTGGGCAACAGCGCGATGGCGGCCATGCCCAGCGCCGTACCCCCCGCCGCGCCCGACAGCGCGCGCAGGGTGAAGCGGCGCACAAAGGCCCGCGCGATGTAGCTGTCGCGCGCGCCCACCAACCGCAACACCCGGATCACCTGGGCATTGGCCGACAGGGCGGCATTGGCGGCCAGGGTGATCATCGCCACCATGACACCGCCGATCAGCGCAAGGCTGACCAGACCCAGGGCGTTGATCCGCCCCGCCGCTGCGACCAGCGGCCGGCGCCAACGTGTGTGATCGTCCAGCACGCCACCCGGCGCTTCGGCCCGCAGGCGCAGGCGCAATCCTTCGGCGTCATAGCCCGCGGGGGTTTCGATCACCTCGATCAGTTGCGGGATCGGCAGGGTTTCCACTGGCAGATCGGGGCCGAACCACGGCGCCAGCAAGGCGCGCTGTTCGGCGGGATCGAGGGCGCGGGCACTGGCCACGCCCGTGGTCTGGTTCAGCACCCGCAATGCAGCGGCGGTCTGAACCGCCACCTGATCTTGCGGGGCAGAGATCCGGATGGTCGAGCTTTGGGCCAGTTCGCCCGCCCAACGCTCGGCCAGCCGTGCCGTGGCAAGCGACAGCGCAAGGGCAAACACCCCGAGAAACGCCATGGCTGCCGCTGTCAACAGTGTCAGCTGCGCGGTGAACCCGGTGGGCGGCACGGCCCGGTCGGCGCGCGGATCGCCTTTCAGGATCGCCACAACATCGGTCAGTTTTTTCACAGATCCGCCCCTGCAAGTTGCAAACGCCGATCCTTGATCCGCAACACCCGCGCCGCCACCTGCGACTTGGCCTGGCGGATCAGGTTCAGATCGTGGGTGGCCACCAGAATCGCCTTGCCCATGCGGTTCAGTTCCACCAGCAGGGTCAGCAGCCGCAGCGACATCTCCCAATCCAGATTGCCTGTCGGCTCATCCGCCAGGATCACGTCGGGCGACATCACCACCGCCCGGGCCAGCGCGGCGCGCTGGCGTTCGCCCCCCGACAATTCTGGCGGCAAGGCGCGCAACTTGGACGCCAGACCGACCCAGCCCAGCAGTTCACGCATTTCCTCCATATGCGCCTCGGTGCTTTGGCCCGAAACTGTCAGCGGCAGGGCAACATTTTCCAACAGCGGCAGATGATCGAGGAACTGGCAATCCTGGTGCACGATCCCGACCCGGCGGCGCACCATCGCCACACCGTCGCGCCCGATGTCGCGGGCCGGGCGCCCGAACAGCGTGACCGTGCCCTTGGTTGCCAGCAGTTCCATATAGCACAGCTTCAACAGCGTGGATTTACCCGCACCAGACGGGCCGGTCAGGAAATGGAACGATCCCGGCGCCAGCCGCAGCGTGATGTCGGACAACAGGGCATCGCCGCCATAGCTGTAACTGACATCGTCCAACTCGATCACGTTTTGCCCCCGATGCCGTCTCAGGCGATGTCTTGCCCGAGAAGTGGCGGTGTTTCAATGTTATCACGTGCGAAAGTGTTTCTTTTGGCGCAAGGTCTTGATGTTCGTGAACTGGCGGTGGAAATGTTAACGGACATTCGTGGTTAATTGACGAGGGGCCCGCAATGCGGCTGATATGTCCGAATTGCGCAGCGCAATATGAGGTGGATGCCTCGATGATTCCCGCTTCGGGGCGGGATGTGCAATGTTCGTCTTGCGGTCACACCTGGTTTCAGCCGCCGGAACAGGCCGGGCCCGCCGTCACCGACCAGACGGGCGTGCCTGTGCACGACCCGGCATCCGATGTTTCGGTCCCGCCCGACGTGACACCTGCGGTAACGCCAGACGCCGAACCCGAACCTGAAACCGGCGTTATACCCGCGCCGCCGCAAACCGCCCCCAAGCCCCGCCCGATTGATGATGCGGCGCTGGAAATCCTGCGGCAGGAGGCGGCGCGCGAAGCAGCCGCGCGGCGCCGCGAAGCGGGTGGAGCGTTGGAATCACAGCCTGATCTGGGGTTGGGCGATCCTGCCGGGGCGCAAACGCGCGCGGCTGCTGCCAAGGCGCGCCTCGCCCGTCTGCGCCAGCAGACCCCGGAAACGGAAGCCCCCGAAGACGCACCCCCGGTCAAAGCCACCAGCGGCGCGTCTGAACCCGCAACAACCGCAGCATCGCGGCGTGAGCTTTTGCCGGACATCGAAGAGATCAACTCAAGCCTCACGGCCACCGGCGAACGCCATCCGGGCGATGCAGTTGATGACGTGGTTCATGAGCGGCAGGCGCGCCTCGGGTTTCGGCTGGGCTTTCTCACTGTGCTGCTGGCGATGCTGGTGTTGATGCTGATTTATCTGGTTGCGCCCCAGCTCGGCTTGGCTGTGCCGGCCCTGACGCCGCTGCTCGACAGCTATGTGAACTGGGTGAACACCGTGCGCGACCTGATCGACGCAGCCTTGCTTTGGGCCGTCACGGCGATGGGCGGCAACCCAGCGCCCTGAACCAGACGCTGCGCCTGCCGTCAATGCACAAAAGGTCGCCCTGTGCCACGACACTCTGCACATTTGCAAGTCAAGGCGATCAGAACCTGTCGAGCAGCCGCTTGAGATATTCCAGTTCCTGATCCGGTCGGTTTTGTTCGCCCGACCGGCGGCGGATTTCGTCCAACAGTTCCTCGGCCCGGCGATACACGTCATCGCCCTGCAACAGGTTCTCGTCTGTGCCCAACTGGCCTTGCGACCCGGCTTCACGGCCCAGCGGATCACGCTGGCGGCCCTGGGCATCGCCGCTGGTGCTGGCCTGGCCCTGGCCACCCTGCTGTTGTTCCTGTTGCGCCATCGCCTCGCCAAGGTTGCGGATGCCTTCACGCAGCGCCTCCATCGCCTGCGACTGCTGGTCCAGTGCCTCGGCGTAATCGCCGTCGCGCAGGGCTTGCTCGGCACCGTCCATCGCCTCACCTGCGCGGCCCAGCGATTCGCGTGCGGCGTCGCCTTCGGGGGTGCCCGCGCCGGGCAGGTTGTTTTGCTGGCGGTTCAATTCGTTGCGCAGTGCGTTCTGACGGTCGGCCAGACTTTGGCCGGGTTGCTGCCCCTCGCCGGGTTGCTGGCCTTGGCCGGGCTGTTGACCCTGACCTTGCTGCCCTTGGCCGGGTTGTTCGCCCTGTTGCCCCTGTTGTTCGCCCGGTTGACCGGGGTTGAACTGTTCCTGAAGGTCGCGGAATGCCTGATCCGACAGGCCCTGTTGATCGCGCAGGGTGTCTTGCAAATCCTGCATCGCCTGATCGCCTTCGCCTTGCTGACCCTGGCCACCCTGGCCTTGGGTCACCTGCATATTCTCCATCATCTGCTGCAACTGATCCAACAGCGCCTGGGCCTCGGCCATGCGCCCCTGCTCCATCAACTCCTGGATCCGGTCGAGCAATTCCTGCAACTGGCCGGCGGTAATTTCCTGCATCTCGCCTTCGGCCTGTTGCTGTTCGCCATTGCGTTCGGCGTTTTCGGCCAGCTGGCGCATATAATCCTGCATCGCCTCGCGCAACTCGTCCATCAGGCCGGCGATTTCCTCGTCGCTGGCGCCATTCTTGATCGCCTCTGACAGGCGGTCCTGGGCGCGGCGCAGCCGGGCCAGCGCATCGGCCAGATCGCCATATTCCAGCTGTTCGGCAATGCCCCACAGCGCCTCGGCCACGTCTTCCTGTACCTCGGTTGACAGCGACGCCAACTCAAACCCGGCTTCAAGCTGGCGGATCGCCGTGCGCAGTTTCAGATACACTGCGTTGCTGCGGAAAATGTCATCGGGCGAATGCGATACGGCGCGCAGGATCTGTGCCACCCGCCCCGCATTTTCGCGTGCCCACAACAGATCGCGCCGCTGTTCGATGATGGCCTTGGCCAGCGGATCAAAAAACCGCAGACCCCCCAGGTTTTCGCCGAAAGGCGCGCCTTGGCCGGTCTGGCCCACTGCGTCTTCGACCGAAAAGCGCAGGGTGACGGGCATGTTTGCCCAGGGGTGTTTGCTGAAATTGTCGGTGAGGAAGTCCTCGAATGCCGTACGCTCACCATTGAACGGCATTGGCAGATCCAGCACGATGGCATCGCGGGGATCGGGGGCGGTGGTCAGGCCATGACGCCGATCCAGCGCAGCAAGATCGAGCGTGATCGTGGCGGTGCCGCTGACAACACCGTAATCGTCGCTGGCAACGAAGGGCTGGCGCAGGGTGCCGTCTGCCTTGCGTTCGGCCGGGCCGGCGGCGGCGACATCGGGCCGGGCATCGGGCAGCATAACGATTTGCCACTGCCGCCCGGTGGGACCGTCGATTTCAACCGTGCCGCTGTGCTGCACCTCGAAGGTCTGGCCCAGCTGTGCGGCGGGCGGCGCGGCGGGGT